>Ga0153974_1000304_pt1 | contig 11518 bp, 8 predicted proteins | sample TSGA058MetaG_FD_104741 | JGI IMG/M metagenome (GOLD analysis project Ga0153974, IMG submission 104741) | Attine ant fungus gardens microbial communities from Georgia, USA - TSGA058 MetaG | ecosystem: Host-associated > Fungi > Mycelium > Unclassified | place: USA: Georgia, Yuchi Wildlife... | reverse complement strand
TGACCTCCATTTTCTCCATAATAATCACAAGATTATTTCGAACTGTTCCCTCGCTTAAGAACAATTCTGTGGCAATTTCCTTATTACTTAAACCTTGTGCTACTAATCTTGCAATATCCAGCTCTCTTGGTGTCAACGTTTTAAGGGCAGGGTTTTCTTTCTGAGCCAATTGTTTCAACGCGTCAGCGCTCATAATCCCTGTACCAGCCTGTAAAAGTCTTAATCGATTTGCTAAATCAGAAAGAGGGTCAGTCTTTAACAAATAACCACTAGCGCCAACAGCCATTGCATCTTTGATATGGGCTTGATCAGCAAAGGTTGTCAACATCATAATTAAAATATTAGGAAACTGCTCCTTAATCAAACGCGTCGATTGTATCCCATCAATATTGGGCATCTGGATATCCATTAAAATAATATCTGGTAGGTCTGTTTTGCATATTTCAAGTGCCTCTTGGCCATCAGAAATAGCTCCAATAACAGTCATATCTGCCTCATGACTAAGTGTAATTTTTAAACTTTGTAGGATTAATTTATCGTCATCAACTAAAAGTACTTTGATCATTGACCTCAGCCTCCTTAAGTAGTGGTATAACACATATCACTTTAAATACGCCACCATCCTGGTTTACAGATAAATTCCCTCCGACTCCATGAACTCGATATCTCAAATTAGCAAGTCCTCTTCCAACAGGAGCAATGCTTCCCACAACACCATCGTTTTCTACACACAGTCTAATAATATGAGTCGACACATCAACCACAGCTTTCACATAGCTAGATGTAGCATGACGACTCACATTCGTTAATGATTCTTTCAAACAAACTGCCAACGTATTCCAAATATAAGTTGGCACATTACCCATATCTCCATAATATTTAAATTGAATCTCAAGTGGAAATTCATCACAGATTTTCTCCAATTGTCCGATACTCGGTGCCCCAGTAGGTGTCAAATTATGCAAAATATCACGAATTTTACCCACACCGCCAGAAAGACGCTCTAAAGTGGCATCATACATTTCTAAAACTTCGGCATCCTTAACCAAACCACGGAGTGTCTGAAATGAAATGTAAGCAGCAATAATATCATGTCCAGCATTGTCATGAATCTCCCGTGAAATCCGTGCTCGTTCTGCAACGGCGGCCATTCGAGTATCCTGGATTGTCGCGGCAGTAAGTTCCTCTGAGCGTGATTCTAATTCATAAACTTGACTCCTAAGTTCAAAGCGTCGTTGAAAATCATTTTCTTTTTCATCTGCCCAACAGCCCAAAAAGTATCCACCTAATCCACTCAGTAGATAGAGTAGCAAAAATTCTGGTGAGGTGTAGAAATAGACCATGGTAAGGAGCGCCAAATATTGTTTCTTGGCCAGCGCTTCGAACATGACAATGAGCAAGGCATAACTGGCATCTTCCCACCAAAATATAAACGAAATGCATAACAGGCAGTCTATAAAGATGGTTAGCTCCATTTTCTTTACGCGTTGACGGAGGACGAACAATGTAATCAACGCTAACAACAAGAAAAATCCTACCTGTTCTCCCGCTTCGATACAGAAGAAAAATAGTAAACTAAAGCCTAATGTTTTACAGATGATTAGCCAGTGATGTGGTGCAAATTTCATATTTCAGATTCCTTTCCTCTGAAGTTAAAAGCATTTATGAGTCATATTTTATCTTAAATCCCTAGTTTTATCAAGGGTTAGAGTACGCATTGGAAGTTGACCTGCTTTCATTATAAGGGTTCTCTTTCATGTTTTTTTATAGACCCTTCTTAGAAAGGACTAAAACTAAAATCCAAACACACTTAAATCTATCCAACCAAAGACCAAAGCAACTCCAGCTAATAGGGCCAAGTGCAGAGGATATAGAATATAGAATAACCACTTCATCTGCTTACCACGCTCTTCATTATAATTTTTTAACAAGACTGCAGCAGCAACACAACCGATACCGAAGACTGGCATTACCGTGTAAAAATTGGCATCCGTAATGAGACCATAAGCACCTTCAACTTCTGGCATCGCTCCAGAAAGTAAAGACAGCCCTAACCATAATACACCTGCAACAATAGGAGGAACAATTCGTCTGGCAGTTTCATTACGGATAATATGAAATAATAACACCACAGTAATACCAATAAAGTACCATTCAAAAAACAGCAGCGAAATGGGTACTAAGAAGAGTATAAATATGAACCAAAAAATTGCCCGAATTTTTAGTTTGTCATACATAACCAAAACAAGTAAACTCAAGACAATACTAAACATTATATTTAACCAAGGATACAGAGCTGGATTTCCACCTCCGAGAGGCACGCCAATTGCCAAAATGTGAAAAGGCATTGCAAGTAGTCCAAATACAAGAAGTCGTAAAATATACCGGTTGAGATTAGAGGTATGTTTATAACCCTCCACTACAAAATATCCCATAATAGGAAATGTTAAGCCTCCCGCAGCATAGAGAGGAAAGCGAAGCCATAAGGGAATGATATCCCACCCTGCAATAACCACATGGTTAAGAATCATACCGATAATAGCAATCCATTTTAATTTATATGCATCTAGATTTTTCAATTTCTTCAGCTCCCTATCTATTTTTAAAATCAATCTCTTACCAATTCAAACAAAGCCATCCCAATAAATAACAAATCAACAGGAATCCACAGTGGCCATCCGAAAAAACGGAATATTAACCTTCCTTTACTTATCCAATTTCTTTTTCTAAGCATGGTGGATGTAACGAAGGCAGTTGTACACAAGACGATTGAAATTAAACCAAGGATAATATCCAGTAACGGATTGGAAGTCTCACTCATCAAACGGGTGATGATAAAGACTACCAATCCTACATCGAACCCATCTAGTGTATTGTAAAATCCTTCTAATTGGGATTTTTCAGTTCCAATGTTTTCAGCTATCAAGTTTTCGATAGTAAGTAAAACTTTTTTCAACATTAATAAGCCCCCCTTTTACTACCATAAAGCAAGAAAATCATCGTAAACAAAGCCAACACACCGATTGGGATCAACATTTTTCCACTATACCCCCCTACATATAACAGTTCTTCAATACCAACTGATACCCAATAGGTGGGAAAAATCATGCCAACAGTCTCCAACCAGCCATTTAACGTTTCAACAGGGAACATAATACCAAACATGGAGGAAAAAATTATAATGGTCATCATGACTGCACTACCGGTCTCGCCTTCTGAGTTTTTAAATAGAAAGGCCCAAGCATAAGCGATACCAATGGCAGTCATAGCAAAGAGTGTGTACAGAATACCTAACATTCCAGCTACTTCTAAAGACCAATCGTAGCGAATCATCCCAAATGAGCAAATAAAGATGATTTGAAGAATCAACGGGAACATACAAGCCGCTAAATTTTGCCATAAATACTTAAATGTTGTTGTTGGCGTACTCATAACTCGCATTACCACACGTTCTTTCATATCTGTTTGCAACCCCCTTGTTAGAGGAAAGGCACTCAACAGTAAAGTGAAAGCTATCCAGTAATACCCACGTCCGCCTTCTTCCCACATAGCCGAAATTAACAGTAATCCTAAAGGAATCACCAGCCCTAAAATAATAGCAAAAGGATTTCTAATTATTCTAACTAGTGCGAATTTAAACATGGTCATGATTTTTTCTCCTCCTCATCACACTACTTGCTACTGCAAACAACATAGTCAATCCTAATAACAGCCCGACATTTAACATAACAATGCTCCAATCGGTCAGACCAATGATAAGTTCACCATCAATAAACGCACCACCGATTCCTCCGTGTAAAATTGCTTGGCGTCCCATCGATAATGGGGTTACGTAATCATGAATAAATGTAAAGGCATCTAAGTTCACCAGGTTTTGAATTCCCATAATAATCCCACCACCGATAATAGCAAGTCCCATTAAAATAAAATTACTCAGTCCATTAGCGCTTTTGTAATCCTTCATCACAATCGTTAAGAAATAACAGAAGCTATGGGATAACAGAATCGTTAAAATTAAAATACCAATGAGTAACCATAAATTATTCCATTCAACTGGCCTTGCAATGGTCGCCACCGTGATAATGATCACGCTGTTAGTAAAAGAAATCAACATACTGGCTAGCATAGCTGCTCTTCGAAAAAGACCTTCATCAACAGGCGTTGCCAGCAACCGCCATTTTCTCGTCTCTTTTAAGTCATCAAAAATATAACCCATGGCCCACTGGCCACCAAACAAGGAGAAAGAGATAACGTAGTTACTTATTGCGATAGCCCATGCTTGACCTACATAGGGATAATCTTCATCAGGCATGCTAAGCATAAATAAAATGATAAATAATGGCAAAATGATTTGTAATGCCAATCCCAACTTATCTTTCATCAACCGCATAAAATAATGCTTAAATACTAATCCAAACTTATTCATTATCCTACACCTCATCTCTTAATTTCTTACCTGTTAACGTTAAGAATACATCTTCTAAATTGGGCTTATCTGCATTAAAGTCAGCCACGCCACCATGACGTTGCGCAATCTCTAAAATACGGTTTAGATTCCCGCTACCAACAGACGAAACAATGACGTACTTATTGCCAGTGACATTCACCGACTTTACACCCGCAACTGCTTTCAACTGATTTGTCAAGATGTCAGTTGCAGTAATGGCTGTAATACGTACGGTTTCTTCATGTTGAATTTGATTAATTAACTCTTCAACGGTACCAGACGCAATGGCACGTCCAGCATCCATGACGACAATACGGCTACAAATTTCTTGTACCTCTTCCATATAATGTGAGGTATATAAAATGGTGGTTCCACGGGCAGCAATCTGTTTAACGGATTCTAAAATATGATTTCTAGACTGTGGATCAATGGCAACCGTCGGCTCATCCATAATCAAAAATTTCGGCTTATGCACTAACGAGCAGGCAATATTTAAACGGCGTTGCATTCCACCAGAGAAAGTCCCAGGTTTCTTATGGGCACGATCCGTTAATTCTACAAATTCAAGAACTTCCTTAATATTCGCTTCAAGTTCAGCCCCTTTAAGACCATACAACCCACCGAAATAACGTAAATTCTCTATAGCTGTCAAGTCTTTAAATACCGTTACTTCCTGAGTAACCAATCCCATTTGCTGACGAGTCTTCAAATTTCGTATATCCTGCTTCATTCCAAACACGTTTACATCTCCTGAGTTTGCTTCAATTAATCCACATAAAGTATGAATCGCCGTCGTCTTTCCCGAACCATTTGGTCCTAAGAGCCCAAGTACCTCTCCCTCAGCAATCTCTAAATTCAAGTTATCAAGGGCCCTTACCTCTCCATATACTTTCACAACATTTTTCATACTTGTAATCATTTTTAATTCCTCCCTTTGTTGGTAATCTTTTATAATGTTAGTATACCCGGTCTATAAGATTTACCATAGTTACAAATGTCACGGATTGAAATTCTTAGACTTACATAATATCTCTCATGGCGATCTTCAGAAGTTACACCATTTGTTATTCAATAGCTTTCCATTACATTGTATAGGAAAGAGGGATTAATGTCTTATTTAATGGATATTAGAAGGGGATATTTAGTTTTTATAGGAAAAAGAGTAAGAAATGATAGGTTTTTTTTAACTAGGCCTTGTATTATAATTCTAGTAAGCGTTTTTAATTAGGAGGATAAACATGAATTTACCTTTACGTGGTGTTTGGAATCGAGAGTATGCAAAGCAATGGGAATTTGCTATGGTCAGTGGAAATGGTAAACAAGGAACGATGGTGTTTGGAAATCCTCGTTATGAAACGATTATCGGCAATCATTGTCAGTTATTTTTACCTAAGGAGTCGGATTATTTCATTCCTGATATGGCGCCATTTTTAAATGAAGTCCGGACTTTGATTCGAGATCAAGGTTATGAAGTGGCTCAAAAATTTTATTATGAAAAGGCACAAGAATTAGGTTATCAAGGATTGCAAATGAGCGCCCCGTTTCATCCCGGTTTTCATTTGCATATTGAAACAGATGTAACAGATTATCAAGATTATATTCGATATACGAATTTTGAAACAGGTGAAATTGGAGTAAGTTTTAAGGATCAAAGGGGAGTTTTCCATGTGCGAAAAACATTTGTTTCTCGTCCTGATCAATTGATTGTCCACCAAATAAAAAATGAGCAGAATTCTGTTAGTTGTATGTTAGAAGTTGAGGAATATGATCAACCTTTATTAAAGACTACCCAACTGGTGAAGGATGACAAGATTTTGTTAAATCATGTCTATGTAAAAGGAAATGGCGGCTATCAGGTGGAGATTAAGATTGTGGCTCCTAAAGGTCAAGTGACGGCTCGGGGTCAGCGAGTGTACATTCAAGATGCTTCGGAAGTGCTCTTGCTTATGGATATTCAAACCTCAAAAGAGCAAGAAGGCTTAGTGGAGGCAGGCATTGATATTGGGACATTACCTTTAAACTATGAAGCCCTTTTAGCTCGTCATCAACCTTACCACCAAGAATTGTTTAATCGAGTGCAATTAAGTTTAGTAAAGGATGAAATGCGTTTATGTTCTGTTGAGGAATTGTTAAATCAGGCTTATGACGAGCAGGATTTACCATTGGCTTTATTAGAGAAGCTGTATGATGCAGGTCGCTATATGTTTATTTGTAGTGCTGGGGAGTCAATTCCAAATTTACAGGGTATTTGGAGTGGAACTTTTAATCCAGCTTGGAGTTCCGATTATACCTTTGATACTAATGTCCAACTGGGGATTGCATCGGCATTGTACTGTCAATTGCATGAGGGGCTACAGGGCTTATTTAAGTTAGTTAAAGGATTTATGCCTGAGTTTCGAGAGAATGCGATGAAGTATTATGGTTGTCGTGGGATTATGGCAGCCATTCATAGTAGTAATAGTGGTAAACATTTTCACTGGAATACGGATTGGCCGTTACAGTTTTGGACTTGTGGAGCTGGATGGCTAGGGCATTGGTTTTATGATTATTATTTACATACAGGTGATAAGACGTTTTTACGAGAAGAAGTCATTCCATATTTAAGGGAATGTGCCTTGTTTTATGAAGATTTTTTAGTTGAAGAGGAGGGTGTGTATGGTTTTTCGCCATCCTATTCGGCAGAGAATGGTTGTGGTGATAATGCAACTCAGGATATTGCAGTGGCAAAAGAGGTGTTGAGTAATTTAATTAAAGCCTATGAGGAGTTAGGCATTGAGACAACAGAGGTTGAGAAATGGAAAGTCATGCTTGAGAAGTTACCACCGTATTTAATTAATGAGGAGGGAGCTTTAAAAGAATGGGCTATACCTGAAAAGGAAGAACACTATAATCATCGTCATTTTTCCCATTTGTATTCTGTTTTCCAAAGTCGTGAGTTTACGAAAACTAGTGAACCTGAACTTTGGCAGGCAGCAGAAGTGGCGCTTGAAAAACGATTAGAAGCTTGGATGCGAAATCAAGAAGGGGATACGTCCTCGTCTCATGGACGCATGCATGCTGGATTATGTGCCACACGTTTAAATCGGCGGGATGTAGCCTATGAAGCTATTGAAATGATGGTGTTGCAGCGCTCGGTGTATCCCACTTTAATGACATCTCATTATAATGATTGTGATATTTTCAATGTAGATGGAAATGGGGCAATTCCGCAAATTATTAATGAGATGTTAGTGTATGGTGATGTGGGAGAAATCATGTTATTGGGGGCGATACCGGAGAAGTTAGAGGTAGGGTCTATTTCTGGAATCTCTTTGCCTAAACAAATCATTGTTCAGTTATTAGCTTGGGATCTTAATAAGCGAGTGATTAAACTGAAGATAAGTTCAGTTATTGCTCAGGAAATAGACTTAATGACACCGTTGTATCCCATATTAAAGGTTCAAGAGTTTGAAGGGTGCCAGGTTAAGGAAATAGAAGGAAAGTTAAGGGTTAAATTACAAGAACAAAAAACAGCGTCTTTACAGCTTAAATTTTAAATCGTTTGTTTTTAAGAAGGAGTGTTGAAAATGTTTCACCAAAAATTAGATCAGTTTCCGAAAGATTTTTTATGGGGCTCAGCCTCAGCAGCTTATCAAGTGGAGGGTGCTTGGGATACAGATGGAAAAGGAAAATCAGTTTGGGATGAGTTTTCTAAAATTCCAGGTAAGACTTTTGAAGGAACAAATGGTGATGTTGCCGTGGATCATTATCATCGATTTCAAGAAGATGTGAGGTTAATGGCTGAAATGGGGTTAAAGGCTTACCGTTTTTCCGTAGCATGGACGCGGATTTGTCCAGAGGGGAAGGGTGAGTTAAATGAAAAAGGGTTGGACTTTTATGAAAATTTAGTGGATGAGTTGCTTAAATATGAAATTGAACCCATTGTTACCCTCTATCACTGGGATATTCCTCAAGCTTTGCAGTCTAAATATGGAGGTTGGGAGTCTCGCGAAGTCATTGATGATTTTCATCAATATTGTGTGGCTTTGTTTGAACGATTAGGTAAAAAAGTCCGTTATTGGATTACGTTTAATGAGCAGAATGTATTTACTTCTATGGGTTACCGTTGGCAGTCTCATCCACCAGGAGTTGCTGATGTAAAAAGAATGTATGAAGCTAATCATATTATTAATTTAGCTAATGCTAAAGTGATTCGAACTTTTCATCAAATGGTACCTAATGGAAAAATTGGCCCTAGTTTTGGACATGGCCCGGTGTATCCATTTAATTGTGATCCTCTTCATGTTTTAGCTGCTGATAATGCTGAAGAATTTAATAATTATTGGTGGTTGGATGTTTATTGTTTTGGGCATTATCCAAAAGTGGTTTTTAAGCATCTTGAACAACTTGGTGTTGCACCAACTATCGAAGCTGGAGATTTGGAATTACTAGCCTCAGCAAAGCCAGATTTTTTAGGAGTTAATTATTATCATGGTGGGACTGTTAAGGCAAATCAAATGGAGAGAGATGAAACGGATGAGGGAGAAGTAAAAGAATTTTCAGCTACAGATCCCTATTTAATGAAGCCAAAAGGCGAAAGGATGCAAAGCCCGGAAATACCTTTGTTTAATCCTGTTAGTAATCCATATGTTGAAAAAACAAACTGGAATTGGGAAATTGATCCCATTGGTTTTCGAATTTCTTTACGTCGCATCCAAAGTCGTTATGATTTACCTGTGATGGTAACTGAGAACGGACTGGGAGCCATTGATATCTTAGAAGAAAATCAACAGATTCATGACGATTATCGAATTCATTATCTTCGTGAACATATTATCGAAATGCAAAAGGCAATGACGGATGGTGTAGAGGTAATCGGTTATTGTACCTGGTCGTTTACTGATTTATTAAGTTGGCTAAATGGTTATAAAAAACGCTATGGTTTCGTATATATTAATCGTGATGAATTTGATGAAAAAGACTTACAAAGAATTCCGAAGAAAAGCTTTTATTGGTATAAGCAAGTGATAAAGAGCAATGGAGAAAACTTAAATTAATACTATTTTGATTAAAATTATCCACATCTTACCGGTCTTTTTCAGGCCTGGACTTTGTTATATTTTCACACACCATGCTTTGGCATCCCTTATACTAATTTGGTTTTAAAAAAACGACAGATTGTGAGCATTTTTTGTTCCAGTGCTTATTGCCTGGAACAAAGCATTGCCTTAGCATCGTGTGTGGAAGGGTGACGACGGATGGGGCAAAAAAGGCCGCAAGGTGTCGTGTTTTTATTTCCAAATTCGTATTAGTTCCAATATGCCTTGTCAGTCCCACAGGCTCGCTTGCGTGTGAAAAATCCTCGTTAATTTGTCAATCTTTTAAATGCAAAAGGGTATAAAATGTGTCTGGGTAATATTTTCTAACGGTAGGTAAAACTGCTATAATATATTAGACGCAGTTGGTTTATGGTATTTTGAAAAAGCTTACTGCACCTATGTTTGCTTGTATAACTGGAACGTTCTGAGTCTAAGGATGATGTGAGTCATGTAAAGAATTAATAGTTTTCAATATAGTTTGGGTGCTGAATTGAATTGAGAGGGGGAAAGCAGGATTAGAAAGTTACTATTCATTTTCTAATCCTGCTGCTAACTTAAAAAGTCTGATATACGTCAATCTCTTTCTTATATTGGAAAAAGACCCTGAAGAAACCCGATTATAAAATGTAATCATACTAATTCTCGCTAGAAATAACACCACCTTTGCGGTCTTTTCTGCCCCAGTCGTCGTCACCCATCCGCACTCGATACTCCCGTATCGCTTAGCTACAGGCAACAAGCACCGGATCCGAAAATCCTCACAAATTCGGTATCATTTCTAAAGGTCATTAGTATCAGTATAAGGTTTAAATGAGGTTATAGTAATGAATGGGATTAAATATGTTTTAACAAGCTTTAATAATTTAAAAATTCGCTATAAATTACTTAGCGTCTACAGTTTTGTTATTGTACTCCCTCTTTTAGGAGTAGGATTTTATTTAAGTCGAGAAGTTCAAAGAATTATGATTAATCAAGTACTGCAAGAAACTTCAACCAATATGGACCGAATCGAAGAACGATTAAACAATTTATTTGATGATGTGTTGGAGGTATCTGATTTACTTACCATTAATGAAAACTTAATTAAATTAGCAAGCCATGAATATCAAAATAATTTAGAGGTTTTTAATATGCATGAAAGATATCGGGTATTTGATGATTTTCTAATTCACTATAATCAAATTGATGATATTCGTTTTTACAGTTTAAATCCAACCATGTTACAAGTAGGGAATTTTTTTAAGGCCACCGAAACCATTATAGCTAATGATTGGTTTCAGGATGCCATTGAAAGAGATGGTGGAGTTTCGTGGATTTTAAAGACAGATGAATTAACGAATAAAGATTATTTTACTTTAACGAGATTAGTTAAAGATCGTGTAGGGACACCATTAGGGGTATTAAATGTTTATATTAGCTCTTTGCAACTTAAAACGATTTTTCAAGATGAACCTTATGAAATTATTCTCGTTTTAAATCAGAAAATCATTATTTTTCAAGAGGGTGAATTGGTAATTGGAGAAGAGCCTCCCTTCTTAGAGCTTATAAACGAAGAACAGGATTCTTATGTATTAAAAAACGGCTATGGTGAAGGTGGAGTAAGGGTAAATCAACGAAGGATTAATCCCCACCGAGTCTTAGATAATGAGCTCCAAATTGCAACAATTATTCCAATCGAAGAAGTAACCTTGCAAGTTAAAATAGTGATGCAAAAAGTCTTTCTTGTGGTAGGCGGTTGTTTACTAGCTTCATTAGGCTTTATTTTAATATTTGTGAGTTCATTTAACCAAAGAATAAAATTATTAAAAGATGCTATGGATCAAGTGGCAAGTGGGAATTTTATTGCTAAACCGTCTATTAAAGGTAATGATGAGATTAATGAAATTTATCATAAGTTATATGAAACCATGGTTAGTATTCAACAATTAATGAGAGAAATTTATATGCAAAGGGTTCAAAATGAAGAATGGAAAGTACGTCAAAAAGAATCTGA
>Ga0153974_1000303_pt1 | contig 11533 bp, 27 predicted proteins | sample TSGA058MetaG_FD_104741 | JGI IMG/M metagenome (GOLD analysis project Ga0153974, IMG submission 104741) | Attine ant fungus gardens microbial communities from Georgia, USA - TSGA058 MetaG | ecosystem: Host-associated > Fungi > Mycelium > Unclassified | place: USA: Georgia, Yuchi Wildlife... | reverse complement strand
TTCTTTACTCATAAGAAGCCCTCCTTAACTACACTCAGGGCAATAACCCCCGAAAATCGACTCCATTTCTGGACTGATTGCACGATTGCAACACTTGCATTTTGGATAGAGTTGTTGATAAACCTCGTGGCAATTAAGGCACAACTTTTTCCACTTACAGTCTTTGACCTCCCACAAAAACCATTCATTGTAAGGTTGTTTACATCTACAACATTTCTTCATTCCCCTCTTCCTCCTCGCTTTTTCCTAAAACTCAACCCTTCACCCCTTTATTAAAATGGTAACTCATCATCATCAAAGTTAGGTGCGTTGTCTATTGAATTACCTGGTACATAATTAGGATCAAATTGTGCATCCCTTTCAGCCACTCTTTGGTGCTGATTCATCCCGCTTCCTGGTTGTATGAACTGTTCTGGTTGTGAATAGTCGTCAACTTGCCTAACTCCCCTAGGTTCCAAGAATTGAATGCTATCCGCCATGACATCTGTTGTGTAACGTGTCGTTCCATCTTGTGCTTGATAGCTACCTGTTTCAATTCGGCCTTCCACTCCAATAAGTGATCCTTTACGTAAGAATTTAGCCATGTTTTCTGCTTGTCCACGCCACGCCACACAATTTATAAAATCAGCTTGGCGCTCTCCATTTTGATTCGTGAAAGTACGATTAACCGCAACGCTGAAACGCAAGTTAGCAATTCCATTAGTTGTGTACTTTAGTTCTGGATCACGTGTTAATCTACCTACTAAGACTACTCTGTTAATCATTTAGAATCACCTACCATTCATTCCTCTTCCTTTTTCCTATAGCAGTCTTCGCAATAATCTAGTTCTTTATTTTTGTTTAATTCTAATAAACCTCTATAAGTTAGTTCGTAACCATCCTGAAAGCCTACCCACGTTTCTTTGCACATGTTGCACACGCCTTCGACAAAATCAGTTTCTTCAAAGTGCAAATCCGTTTCTTCTTTATCGATTTCGACTTTAAAATAATACACATTATCCCCTAAAATACGAAAATCATATGGTGTCAAAAACGTATTATCTCCATCCCACTCTTCTAAAACTGCAAGACCATCCTCTTTTAAGAGGTCTAAAAAATTCTCTACTAACTTTTTCTCATGCTCATTATTTACAATTATTTTCACTGCTTTATCCCTCCTATAAATAATTTTTTCCAAATACTTCCCTGAAATTAAGGTTTGGATAATGTTCTTCAAATGCTTCTTGTCCACGACGCTTCAATTCATCGCTTTTCTTTCTGTTGTGATGAACGCCAGTTTTTGGCTCGTTATGGCAATAATGGCACAAAGGAGCTATTAATTTATACTTTGTGCTTTTCTTTCTGTTCGACGCACCGAACACGTGATGCTCTTCTATCCAAATTCGGTTTTTACACAATAGGCATTCTTTAAAATTATCTGTTAATATACTCTTCATTGTTTTCCCCTTTCAGTATTTTTAGTATTTGGCGGGATTGCTCTAAAGTGATATCAAGGATCTGTAACAATAAGGTCAATGGATAAATTAGGTAACCTTTTCATTCCTTCGATGCAATCCATGTTATAAATTTTATTCAACTCTAATTTTTCCATATTAACTCCTCCAGTTTATTCCTCTATTTCCTTTTTTGTATTTTTGATATATAATAGAGGTTGAAGGGGATCTCCTTCATATTTAGCGCCTGGGGTAACAGGCGCTTTTTATGTTCTCAAATTCTCACACGTTTATTTCTGTTATTGCTCCCGCTTCTTTTTTGCATTCTTACGTGAATGTAATACAGTCCTTCATAATGAGGGTTGTGCTTTACTTCCACGTCTGTTACTTCGTATTCTTTGTATTTAGCTTCAAATATTCTTCTAGCTTCTTCTAATTGAGTTGTTTCATCCTTTACGGCCATCTTTAGAACGTTTTTTTTAGCAAGAGGTGTTTTGTACTGTTTCTCTTTTGGTTTTTCTAAGTTTGAACTGCCACCACGTTCATAATCCCACGCTGCAGTTTTATATAACTGAGGATAATTGTCTTTATGCTTTGTTATGTATCTCATCGTATTAACAAAATTCAATTTTCCTTCATAGTTTTTATAAACTAACTTTTCGAACCTTATATCGCCATTTTTCTTCCATGACTTTATAACTTCTTCTATGTCTAATAACGTATCCATGAATACGTGGAAATGCCATCTTCCTTTTCTTAGCCCTTTTTCCAAGGTATAGAAATATTTTGTATTCGGCAATCCTCTTCTCTTTCTTTTACTGTTTAAGCTTTCCGCAAACCTTCCAAATACCTTCTTTGCTTCTTTCGCTGTTTTAGGTAGGTATTTATCGTTGAAGGTGATAGTTAAAAACCAGTCTCCAACTTTAAAATTAGCATGTACTAATCTTTCATCGCGTTTATATTTCTTACGAGTATTGTTTTCCTTTAATCTTTTAGGGTCTAATTTCTCTTTCTCTCTTTCGGTTTTAATGATTTCTCTACTCGCATACAAGCCTGGAAATATTTCTATCTCCCTCTGATTTCCGGCATCTATCTTTCTGAAGACATAATCATGTTTATAACATTCGGCATTGCTTATCTCTATATCAAATAGTGACAATTGCTTATACTTGATATCACGATCAAATATGTTTTCGTAAGGATATTTAGTTATTGGTTTCTTCACTTTCTTTTTACCTTTGTTCATATCCTTACACCTACCTAAAACTCTCTTTATTTTCGCTATTTATAAAATGTCGGGTACTTTTACTACTGTATTACAAGTCCTTTAGGGAGTGATGCCCCCATAATTTTATTGACTTTTTTATAAAAATGTGGTAGGTTGTTATTAAGCATACGTTTTAACTACCTACCAACTGAGCAGATCTAACTCCAATTAGATTTGCTCTTTTTTATATCATTGAATTTAGATGCCATTCGATTTTCTTAGTCGCTCCTACTAACAGAAAATTTTTTAGAAAGAAGTTATCATTTTTGGAGAAGTATCCCCCGTGATGTTCGTTTGTTATTTTTACGATCATCGGCCAATGCCCCCCGTAATCACAAGGATAGAAAATTTGATTTATTTTGTCCACAACCCCTGAGCCATCATATGCGTCTATCTGGTAACGGAGTTTCAATGTTTTAAATCTTTCCGTTTGCAAAATTTCCTTTGTTAATGCTTCTGTTTCTTTCTTAAAACCTGTGATCGTGTAAGGATCTTCTATGCATTCTTTTTTTGTATACGCTGTCCAAAGTTCATCTAATTCTTGCTCGCTCACAGTGTTCAAGAATTCATACAGTGCGCAAACAAGGCTGTTTTCGTACTTTTCTTCTCTGTCGTACTCTTTTTCTACATGCAGTTGTATAGTTGTTTGTAAAATAAAATACGGATCTGCTTTGAAACTGACACTCTTGACTCCCATTAGTCATCTCTCCTTACTTTTTCCCAACGTACGTTGACAGTTTTGGTTTTTACTTTTTTATTACAAATGTCTATCACTGTTTGATAACTCACAAATAACTCTTTTGCTGCTTTTCTAGCACTCGGCCAAGAATCAATTACTTTGCCGTTATCATCTAACAACTCTACTGGTTTGCTTTTTGCTTTTGCACCAGTCTGGACGTTATGTATTTTATATGTAGTTAGTTTTAAATTGTCCACGTGGCTGTCTCTTAGATTTTTATTTCTCCTAATGACTATGTGGCCTTCCGGGATTGGAGCTATCCATGTTTCATAAATTATTCTTGATACGATAAATTCCTTTACCTGGTTATCTTTTATCAATTTAACGATATGCTTATTCCCTTTCGCTATGTAGCCCTTTAATTCTGTTTGTTTCTTGTTTTTCCAATGTCTAAATATTTGCCCTAAACGATTGCAAGAATACAAGCCTTCATAATTTTTAATCCAACGTTGGCTGAGCATATTTGTAGTTTCCACGCGATTAACCCTCTCCTCCTTCACTTAAAAAACCCATTAGCTTTTCGCGGTGTTTTTCAAAATTATTTGCTAAAACTTCATAAGATTCTTTATTAATCCAATAAACTGAAATTTTCGATGTCACTTTGTCATTTGCGTAAACTTTAACCTCGTATTTTTGCGATTTTGCATAATCAAATTCCGACGCGCGATATTGTGTTCGATGATTAATTTTTGTTGTTAGGGTTTTTAATTCTACCAACATTTCTTCAATCGTCATATGTGATTCCTCCTTTAGGTGTATACATTTTCTAACTTCCGGAGACTCTCTTTAATTCGACGTTTTCGGAGTTTTTCTTCATTTTGCATCTTCCGGTGCTCGCGCGATTTAATTAGTGATCTTTTTCGACGTTCAAACACTACAAATGCAATAATTAAACCTAGTAAACCAATTGTTAAAGTGATAGTGCTAAGATTAATCCCCACTGCTGTGATACTCCAATATAAGACAGTTAAAATTGCCGAAATGTACACCATGGCTAAAACCTCACCGATCAAATAATCTTTTTTGATTTGCTTAATTTCTTTATCTATTTTACACATTGCCCATCACCTCTGTTATAAATGCTATTCCACTTATATCATCCAAGCTAGTTCCTACTTCATACCATCTTCCGAGACGGTCTTTTTTTATGTCCTTACCTAGTACTTGGCTCAATGATTCTATCTTTTCTTTTGCAGCTGATTCGTTTTGGCCGCCGTAGTTAATGGTAATCCTCGCTCCGTCCTCTAGAGCCACTTTGACGGCTTCCAGCTTTATTTCAATTGATGTTGTCATTTATTTTCACACCTTTCATATTGTCCTAGCTTCTGATATTGTTCTGTACATCATGACGACAAAAGGATTACGTCTTTCCCATTCAATTTTCTTAAGCATCGGAATATTGTAAGTAAATTCCATATAAGTCATCAAATCTGCAAGTTTACGATTTCGTGTGAACGGTTGCTTAATCGTTTTAATCTCGTTAAACTTTGCTGTTAAATCTTTCATTTCTCCAACTGTCATTATAATTTCCTCCCTTTTTTAACTACTCAGCTAATTGGTCCATCAATTCAAAAACATCACTTCTTTTGTAAAAAACAGTTTTGTCTTTATCGTCCAATTTAACACGCTTCAGTCCGCGGGCCTCCAACTTTTTTAAGAACGGATAAGTAATTTCCGTCTCGCTCATTAAGGATTTTTGCTGAATGTAAGGGCTTTTTAAGTATTCATTTTCAATGACCGATAATAACTTTTCAGTGCATTTAGCCACTAATCTGTCTACTAATTCCGCTTCCGCTTCTTTTGATAGTAAGTTCATCTCTATACTCCTTTCCGAATCTTTTGTTTCTATTTAATCCGCTTTGGCTGGCGTTTTTTTATTTTCTTTTTTTCTTGCTTTATTTCCTTTTTTATCCACTATTTGATAAAATGTTACTATCTGAAAGGGGGTGAATAAACATGGAAAAAATAACAATGGGAACAGCAATTATTAAATTTAAGAGCGATAATGAAGTCGTAATCCCTGAACTTGAATCAATTCGCTACTTAGATTCCGATGATCAACTAACAGCAATTACCGATAGAACAGAATTTGTTTTGTATCCTACAGATAAATTAGTTTTTATCGGAGCTACAACTTCGTTATCGGTAGATGGCTCTAGTATCGAATATGTTCACTTTCGTAACTAATATTTGATTGTTTTTCTTGCATTCGCTAGTGAATTTGTTATCTTAATTAATTCTGAATTTTGAATATATTTAGATTGCGAACGTCTTTCTAAGAGTTCAATTTGATTAACTAGAATCTGGTTAATCCTATCATTCAACTCAACCTCTGTTGCCGCAGTGGTTGGGTTTCTATTTTCCTCAATAGGGGCACTCATAACAAAATCAGTTACTTTCTGCCTTACTTTGCGCTGAATAACATCCGATAACGCCCCATCGCCAGTTGATACCTTGCTTTCTTTAAATTCTTTTTTTATTAATTCTTCCACTTCGCTATATCCGCTTTTCGTATACAATTCTCCGAAAGTCGTTGAATCTTCCAAAACCACTTTGAATATCCTTTCGCTTTCTTCTTTGGTTTCTTTTTCAATTTGTTGTGTTAAATCTCTAATGTTCATTCAATTACCTCCCGCTTCTTGGCTTTTAGATTTAATCATCACTAATGGTAAGGTGTTTTTTTCTTTCTCAAAATATTCTTCTACAACTTCTAAAAGTTGAATCATTAATTGATTTCCGGTCCATCTTGCATCTTGTTTCCTAACTCTTAGAACTTTTGAGACTTCGCAATACGTAGAACAATTACATTTGATAGCTTTGATTAAATCCAACATTACCAATTCAGATAGTTCAGTAATTTTCTTTTCTGATTCGTCAGTTATTTCAGAAATTCTTTTCGACATCTCAAGGAATTTCCTTTCCTCTTCGATTTTTTTGTTTTCACTCATTTAGTTCACCTCTTTTTCTTTAAATTTTACACGCGCTTCCACCTTTGTTATAATTACTATATATTCCCATATGAAAGGTGGTAATAATTTTATGGATTTAACAGTTTTATTTCCTGTCGCTTCTGGAGCGATAGGTGGGGCAATATCTTCCGGCGCCATTAACGGACCTATTCAAACGCTCAATGATTGTTGGTATAACTACATCGGACATTATTTTTCCGAATCTGCTAAACTGCGCAAAATCCAGGAAGAACACAATGTAGAAAAATTCAAAGAGGAACTCAAATCAGATTTGCAACAAATAAAGCCTGAAAATCTCCAAAGTCCAAGACGCTCCATTATGAACCGAACTATGGAAGTGTCCATACATTATCTAGATGAGGAGGAAATTAGAAAAATATTCTCAAGACTAATAGCTGCTTCTATGGATAGTTCTAAAAACAAAACCGCTCACAATGCATTTGTAGAAATCACCAAGCAAATGTCACCCTTAGACGCGCAAAATTTAAAGTTATTTTCAAATAATAAGTGCCTTCCAATTGTCAGAATCGTTTCCCATCCTTCGCACACGGAATTAGAGTATTCTATACTTGAAGATAATGTGTTTTTGGAAAATCATCAATATTCAGATTTTCGTCATATCGCATCCTCGTTGACTAATTTAGAGCGGATGGGTCTTATCAAGATAACCTACAACTCATGGGAGGATTATTCGAGTCGTTTTGCAGGTACCGCAACTTACGAAAAATTCGGTTACTCTGAACCATTTATAAGTATAAGAAATGCTAAAGCTTCAAAAAACACTGAAGTGAGTATTGATCGCGGAATCATAGAAATCACCCCTTTCGGTGAAGATTTTATAAATGTTTGTTTAACGTCTCCTCAACAAACTCTTGCATAAATCTTTTCTTCTCTTCCGTTTCTTCAATAATAAAATTTTCTATCCATTTTTTCATGTTGACAAACCACCATAGAGAATAGACACAACACACTATGACAGAGACTACAAAGGAAATTATTACAGTTTCCATACACTAATTCACCTCACTTAATTAATTATTTAACCTTGTCAACTTCGTGGCTTTTTGCTTTATTTACTTTTTTTCCACCTTTTGTGATAAAATAGTAGTAACTTTTAAGAAAGGAGGAGGTTGGATGTTAAATAATTTAGAATTAAACTCTCAGGATAAAGACGTCATTATTGATTCATTAAAATATTTCATCAAAAACGGTCGCAATCGTACTAATAATCGCAGACAAGAGTCTATAAATAAAGCACACTCTATTTCCGTTATGAATAAAATTAGGCGACATGACAATAAGTACAATGCTAATGAAGTTCGTGTTATCAGCGCCGCCTTAGCTATATTATATAATGATTTAGTTGACTTGCTTGATGAAGAACACGATCTGCAAAAGCAAAAAGAATTAGAGGAGCACTTAGAGGTTATCGACAAATTACACAACCGTTTTGAACCGATTATAGATTACTTATTCGAGAAACTTGAACATGAATAAAATTAACAATATTTTCTTTTGATTTAAAATTACTGTTTAATAATTTCTCTAATCTCTTCGACAAAACCTTTGCTCTTGCAGAGGATTTTTTATTTTCACTCATTAACTCACCTCGCTTATTCGTGTCATGTGGTTTTCCGTGCGTGTAACCATATTCATGCTTTGGCACATCAATGCGGCTCCGAACAAAATATAATTTTCATCTTTAGATAGATTGCGCATAACATCCCAGCAACGCAATGTTTCCCAATCCGCCCCTAATTTAATTTTCTATCCAATCCCATAATATCTGCAGGATCAAACCGTTTAGTGTTAATCCTTTTTTTGTCGCTGATTTCTGCAGCATCTCTTTTAATTCGATAGGCATACTTAGTAAATATTTTGTCATTACTCCACCTCCATATCAATTTGATATCACTATAATATCACGCAAGTGATTTTCAGTCAATATGTTTTTGATATCACTTTGATATGTTTTTGATGTTTTACTTTATTATATTATTTTTATATAATAAAGATATGTTTTTAATATCAGGAGGTAAAATATGAAATCATTCAAAAAATCATATCCGTTAAGGGTAGATGAAGAATTGTTTGAAAAATTAAAATTAATAGCTTCTAATAATCGCCGTTCGCTTAACGCTCAAATCGAAAGCTTGATTGAGGACCACATACTTGAGTACGAAAAAGAAAATGGGAAAATTATCATACCTGATTCTGAGTAACTCTTGCTTTATCTATTAACCACATTAAGTAATCATTAAAACTAATCCCTTTTCGATCCGCCTCTTTTTGAAGTTCCTCTTTTAACTCCTTAGGGAAGCGGATTGTTGTTTGCTCTCTTTCTTTTTTCCCAACCTCTTCTGCAACAGGGGTTGGGTTTTTATTTTCTTCCATCACTAACTCACCTCGCTTATTCGTGTCATGTGGTTTTCCGTGCGTGTAACCATATTCATGCTTTGGCACATCAAAGCAGCTCCGAACAAAATATAATTTTCATCTTTAGATAGATTGCGCATAACATCTACGGTGTTCTCAATAATTTGTTCTAGCTCTGTAACTGTTGTTTCTTGCATTAAACTCACCTCCTTATTCGCCTTTACTTGTTTAAGACAAGTTCTTAACTAAAATAATACACTATTTTTTTGTTTGAATCAAGTATTTTCTTGTTTTTTTTATATTTTTCTTGTTTCAGACAAGTTTTTAGTTTATAATATACCTTGTCAGGAGGTGAACGACTGAGTGGATATAGGGGAAAGAATCAAATCAATACGAAAAGAAAAAAACTTAACTCTAGCAAAGTTTGGACAAAGAATCCAAATGTCGGAAAGTAATCTCTCTAGAATTGAAAAAGGAGATTACACTGTTACGGATAAGAATATTGCGTTAATTTGTGACAGATTTGATGTTAACGAAGAGTGGCTCCGTACAGGTGCAGGTGATAAATACAAAGAGTTGCGCGAAGAAGAAAAATTAATGAAATTTGTTAGGGAATTAATTAAAGATGATGATGACACATTACAAAAAACAGCCATGATATTACCTAATCTTACCGAAGACCAACTGAAAGCTATGTATCAAATGGCTTTAGTGCTACAAGAAAAAAACACTACTCCTGAATAAGGAATAGTGTTTTTCAATTAGATAAATCTTGGTAGGAGGCCAATATTCAAATGGATATAGTAGAAAGAATCAAATTAATACGAAAAGACAAGGGTTTATCACAAACGGCCTTTGGCGAGAGGCTCGGGGTTAGTCGCAGTGTTATCAACAATATCGAGTCTAAGTTAGTAGAGCCTAAAGAAGTTTTCATCAAAGCACTTATTCTGGAATTCGATATCAACGAAAAATGGCTACGTAATGGCATAGGAAAAATGAGTAAAACTCTTAGTGACGAAGAAAAATTAATGGAGCTTGTTTCAGAGCTAACGAAAGATGATAATGCTATAGCCCTAAAAACCGCAATGGCATTATTAACACTTGATGAAGATCAATTAAAAGCTATCTATCAACTAACCATAGTAATGCAAAAAAAGTGACAGTATCTATTCCGATACTGTCACTTTTTAATAATACTTTAATAGCAAACTCACTTTTCTTAGAAAGTCACCGTCATTAATATCGGATGCTAAACTAAATATTTTTAATCGCTCTTTATCAATCTCGTTATCTTGTTGTTTGAAATAATCATATACGGTATTTAATGCTTCTTTAAATTCCGCTTCAGTTATAGCATTCTCCAAATCCAATTCCCCCTTATTTTTACATACTTCTAGAAAAATTTACACAATATTCCGTAAACTTACAAATTCATTTTACATCTCATGGGTAACGTTTACAACGGAAATAATGTATAATTTCCCCCTCGAACTTTGTCGAATCGAATTGTCGAAAAATACGATGTTTCAAATCTGAAACATCGCATGTATAAATTTTGTAAAAGAGGAGCAAATTAAAATATGGCACATGTAGGAAAAAAATTAAAATCATTACGATTAGAGAACAAAAAGAGCATTACAAGCGTTTGTTTAGCGCTCAATGTATCACGTACAACTTATCATAGACTAGAGAAAGGATTGCTTAAGGTAGATGAAGATATTATTGAGCGTGCAATATACTTTTATAAGGTCGATGCAAATTACTTTTTTGATATAAGTTTGAAAATTGAGTATCACAACCGTGAAGCAACTGTGTATATTAAAAATAAAAGAGACTAGCTAATTAGTCTCTTTTTATGGTGAATTACATAATAAAAAAAAGAACGAATAAAACAGTTCTTTTTTTGTGTAATAAGCGTTACTTCTAATAATGTACTCCCATTAAGCATCCAAGCTCATCAGAGTCAGTCAATACTCTATCTAGGATATTATCTTTCATTTCCTCGTAAATACTACTCGGTAATTGATCAGAATTAAGTGTTACTATATACTGAAATCCTTTTTCTAACGACTTCTCTTTTCCGAACATTAACGCTTTAGAAACTTGTCTTTCGTCTACGGAATCAAATAATGCACTATCATGAATCAAAAATGTAAGTTTACGTTTTAGATATAAACTCATTTGAATTAACATCATATCGAAACAATAAATTAGCATGCTATTAATTCCTTCACTCTTTTGATTTCTAGAAGTAACATTTATATCAAACCTTCCATTATCAGTTTGTCCGATTTTTAATTGAGCTATTGTATCGTATAATGCCTTAGAAACCTCTTCAACTAATAGAATTGCCGTATTTTTTATTTCTTCATATTCATTTAATGATTCTGTTATTGCAAGAATCAGCATTTGCTCTTCAATATTCAAATTAGCTTGTTCTGTTGTTAGTTTATTATTGATTTGTAATTGTTTTTTATATGAATGAATTTTATTATTTAATGTATTTAAACGAGACTGTAACTTAATAAATTGTTCCAGAGCACCGTGCGTTTGTAGAATTTCCATTAATTCTCCTTGCTCTTCTGATAACTCTTTTATTTTTAATTGTCGATCTTTTATCTGTTTTTCGTAACGAGTTATCTCTGAATCTAGGTATTTTTTTCTATTTTGAATTAAAATATTATGAAACTCTTTTGATTTCTTATATGAATTTAGTAATGAATCAGGTAGCTTTATTGCAACTTCATCA
>Ga0153974_1000302_pt1 | contig 11536 bp, 10 predicted proteins | sample TSGA058MetaG_FD_104741 | JGI IMG/M metagenome (GOLD analysis project Ga0153974, IMG submission 104741) | Attine ant fungus gardens microbial communities from Georgia, USA - TSGA058 MetaG | ecosystem: Host-associated > Fungi > Mycelium > Unclassified | place: USA: Georgia, Yuchi Wildlife... | reverse complement strand
TTTAAGGTAACTTATATATTTTTTAATAATTTCGCTTGCTCACTAGCATGGCTAAGTGGTCAAAGGTTTCAGATGCTATTATTCTCTAACTTCTTTAATTCAGAAAATGAAAGAGTGGAAGAATGGGTCTCAACCGAAGAGGAGGAATTTCAGGGCTGGAGCTTTACGAGAGATTGAAGCTCCAAAAGGATTTAAATTGGCAGAAGAACTTTTTCTATAAAATATTAAAAGGCTATCAAAAGTTTAAGACTTTCGATAGCCCGCGGTTAAGATGAAAAAGGAATTTCTTGAAAAGATGTTTCCCCTACTTCAAGGGAAACTTTTCCGTGAGTTAAATCTGTTATCCAGTTAACGAAAGTCTCCTCGGCATCGATGCTAATGATCACTTCTAAGGTAACTCCATCGGTATAATGAACATCTTTTAAAAGGTAATCTGTTTCAGATAGACGGCTTTGAAGAGTGGCAAGTAACGAGTAATCAGTGTGAATGAATATCGTGCGCATCGTTTTTTGCTCAACAACACCCAGCTCTTTAATCGCTTCAGAAACCGAACGCCCATAAGCTCGAATTAAACCACCAGCACCTAATTTAATGCCACCAAAGTAGCGGGTGACTACAACCACACAATTTTTAATCCCTTTTTTACGTAATACTTCTAACATAGGAATTCCAGCGGTTCCACTAGGCTCACCGTCATCATTAGCCTTTTGGATTTCATTGAAATCTCCAATTTGATAAGCAGAACAATTATGGGTCGCATTCCAATGTTCCTTTTTTATCGACTTAATAAATGCTAAGGCCTCTCGATCTTGATAAACACGCTTTACATGGCAAATAAATCGGGACTTATCCACAACTATTTCTTTTTCCCCATCTTGAGCAACCATTAAGTAACGTTCCATTTTATCACCTCCTATTAAGGTTTATCTCAAATAATTATAGCGAACTCCCTAATAAAATCCAACAAATTTCTAATATTTGAAGTTTCTAATTTTGGTGGTAGTCCTAATTAAAGCATTGATATTTAAGTGTTTTAGCTTAGATTTTGGTTGCTCTACATAATTAATTTAAGAGTCGAAAACGTTAGGGAAGCATGTAAATATCTTTTTTTATTAAACTATTTTTAGGTAGAAAGTTGACTTTTAACTGATATAGGCTAAAATTAAAATAAAGGTTTGAAAATAAAAGTATTTTTTTCAAACACTAGAAAGACATAACTAAGGGGTGGAGCATGAAGATTGCAATTGTAACTGATAGTATTACTAACTTAAGAAAAGAAGATTTAGAGCGTTATCCAAATATTTACTACGGTTATTTAAATGTTATTATCAATGATAAAACATATGTGGACTTAAAGGAAATCAATAATGAGCAATTATTCCGATATATTGATGAAGGCGCATCTTGCTCGACTTCACAACCGTCACCAGATGTGTTTGTAACATTATATGAAAAACTATTAAAAGAGTATGATTACATCTTAAGCTTACACTGTACCTATAATGTAAGTGGTACAGTAAACTCAGCTCGAATTGCTAGTACAATGATTGAAGGCGCAGAAGATAAAATTTCAGTGGTCGATACCAATACAGCATCAATTGGAGTCGAGAATATTGTACTTAGAGTTGAGAAACTTATTGAAGAAGGAAAGCCGCTAGCTGAAATTTTAAAAGCAATTGAATTTTATCGCCATCATAGTGAGATGTATTTAACAATTGCTGATTTATCAACACTTGTACGCACGGGACGTCTATCAAAAACTTCAGCTATGATTGGAAATTTATTAAACATTAAACCCATTATTGGACTCTTTGATGCAAGATTAGATGTAGCGGACAAAGTTCGAACAAATAAACGTGTCTTGAAATGGATAGTAGAACGCCTAAAAAAAGATATCGAAAAGACTGGGAAGCAGATTGTACGTATTACTCATGTTAATACAGTGGCCACAGCAAATGAATTAAAACAATTAATGGAGACAACGTGTGGCGATAAAGTAGAAGTTTTTGTTGGAAATGAGATTGGTCCCGTTATGGCTATTCATTTTGGACGTGGAGGAATAGGTGCATCATGGATGCCGGAACAGTATACGGTATAAAATAGGAGGAAATTGGATGTCTAAAATAGCAATCATATGCGATAGTACGGGAAGCATTTCAGAAGATCAACAAAAAGAATATAATATTTTTATTAATTATTTATCCATTATTTTTGGAAGTGAATCATTTCGTGAATTTAAGGATATAAGTCCAGAAGAATTTATTAAACGCTGTGAAACTCATGAAGGGTTACCTACTACATCTCAACCAGCTCCAGGGATTATTATAGAAATGTATGAATCTTTATTAGATCAAGGGTATGAGCATGTTATTCACATTACGCTTTCAAGTCAATTAAGTGGAAGCTATCAATCAGCAGTTACTTGTGCTGATATGGTAGATTCAGATCGAATTCATATTATTGATTCTCGTACTGTAACTTATACACAAGGAATGTTTGCAGTTAATGCAGCTAAAAAAGTTCAAGAAGGTGCCTCAATTGAGGAAGTTTTGAATTATTTAAGAATGATTAAAGAAAATAATGAGTTTTACGCGGCGATAAATGACTTAACAAACTTACGAAAAGGTGGGCGTTTATCAAATGTGGAAGCCAAGTTAGGAAGTTTTTTACAAATTAAGCCAATCACTCATATTGAATCTGATGGAACTTTACAACCATTAGAAAAAATTAGAACCTTCAAAAAATCTTTGAAACGTTTAGTAGAAATTACGAAAGACGCTAATTTAAATGAAGATTATCACTTAGCGGTTATGCATATTGTAAACCGTGAAGGTGCTGAAATTGTTCAAAAAGAGTTACAAGAGGTTTATCCAAATCTAGATATAGTGATTAATGATATCTCACTAGTCGTTGCTGTTCATGGTGGACCCGGAGCTGTTGCCGTAGGATGGGTTAAGAAAAATTAGTTTTAAATAAAGGAATTAGTTAAATTACCAGATGGTAGCGGCTAATTCTTTTTTTGTTAAAAAGATGTTTTAAACCTTTGGCGTATAGTGAGGTAGAGGTGATTTTTTATGATGGATCTTAGTGGTAGAGAATGGTTAGAGACGGAGTATTTGCAATTAAAGCAACAAGGCTTGATTAAGGAGGAGCAGGTTGTGAAGGTGGATGGGATTAAGGAGGGGGTGTGCCAACGCTGTTTTAATGAATCTGTCCATTGGTTTGGGACATTCAAATATCAGAATAAATGGATTCATTATTGTCGTAAATGTCTCGACTTTAGTATGATAACGGATCAATTACTCTTATATCGCTCGGTAATATTACCCGAAATAACGCCAAATGCTTATGAGCTGGATCTGGATTTTCAGTTATCTGAGCTTCAAGAACGGGCGTCGGAGTTTGCTAAGGAGCTAATGCGAAAGAAGGAAGCAGGAATGATTTGGGCAGTTTGTGGAGCAGGAAAAACCGAGATGATGTTTGAGGCTATATCTGAGGCATTAAAGGAGAAAAAACGAGTTTGCTGGGCAATTCCACGGTCAGATGTAGTGGTAGAGTTAGTCCCCCGCTTGAGGAAGGCTTTTCCACAGGCTAAGGTAATAGGGTTACATGGGCGTTCTGAGGAGAAACGGTTATATGGTGATATTGTGATTAGTACGGTTCATCAGTTAATTCGTTTTTTTAGTGCCTTTGATTTTTTGATTATTGATGAAGTAGATGCGTTTCCTTATACGTTTGATGAGATGTTGCCGCGTTTAGCAAAGAAAGCTTGTACAGAAGATTGTGCGACGGTATATTTATCGGCGACTCCTTCTGCTTCCGATCAGAGGGCTATTAAGAAGGGGCTCTTAAAATGTTGTTTAATACCTGCTAGATATCATTTGCAGGCACTAGATGTTCCCAAGTTCAAGTGGTGTGGTTCTTTTGAACGGGAGGTTGCTAGGAGGAAGCTTCCTAAAGTTGTGAGACAATGGTTTGAAACCAAGTTAAGGGAAGGACGTCGGGCGTTAGTATTCGTGCCGACGATTAGTAGTGGTCATAAGTTTAAGAAAGTATTGGAGAAAAATTTGGGCTTAATCATCGATTTTGTATACTCTAGTGATGAACGACGTTTAGAGAAGGTGAGGCAATTTAAAGAAGGACAGGGGCAATTTTTGATTACGACGATGATTTTAGAGCGAGGAGTAACGATTGTGAATATTGATGTGGCTATTATGGGTGCTGAGCATGAAGTTTATGAAGAAAGTGCTCTTGTCCAAATTAGTGGCCGTGTGGGGAGATCACCAAAATATCCTCATGGAGAGATTGTTTTTTTCCATGATGGAATTACAGGAGCTATGGATCGGGCTCGTCATCAGATTAAAGGGATGAATCGATCAGCGTCTAAGCAACATTTATTAAAGGTGGAGTCGCCATGAATTGTTTAGTTTGCCATGAAGTCATTAGAATTAGTCGCCTTCAAGAATTATTTTCATGGAAGGAGCCTTTACTTTGTATATCCTGTCAAAACCAATTAATTCCTCGATCTAGTCAGGTGTTATATGAACAAAACCCTTGGTTAGATGAAGTGATAAAAAAGCTGAATCAAGGAGATATTTGCTTAAATCATATCTTTTTTCGTTCTTTAAGCCAGAGCATTAAAAAGCATGTTAATGTCATTGGAGAAATTGTGGTAGTAGAGTCTTCCAATTCAAGTTCTGCCCCTTATCCATGGCTAGAAATTTTAGTTACAGATATAAGGCAGTCCCAGCCAGATATGAGGTTTAAAGGAGAAAAAACACTATTTATCGGTGAAAAAAAATTATTAGAGTATGAAATATTTATAACAATTTCATAAAAAAATATAGAAAGGGTTTTCTGGAACAGGATATATGTTATAATAAAGATAAGACAGAAGGAACAGGAGTGATGGATATGAAAATCAAAATTAGAGGGGCAAACAACTTTGAGGTAACAAATGCTATTTCAGAGTATGTTGAAAGCAAGGTAGGAAGTTTAGAGCGATTCTTACCAAGCAATCAAGATTTAGAGGCACGTGTCAATATAAAAATATATGATTTAACTCAAAAGGTCGAAGTCACAATTCCTGGAAAACAATTTATTTTAAGAGCGGAAGAAAGTCATAATGATTTATATGCTGCAATTGACTTAGTAATTGATAAATTAGAGCGCCAAATTCGTCGTCATAAAACAAAGGCTAACCGTAAAATTCGTGAGCGAGAAGGAATTAAAGAATACTTTAGTAATTTAGGGGAGACACCGGAAGTAGCAATTGAGGATGAAGTTCCATATAAAGTGAAAAAGGTGCATTTAAAGCCGATGGATGTTGAAGAAGCGATTATGCAGTTAGAGTTACTAGGACATGATTTTTATGTTTATCGAGACTTAGAAGTTGACGCAGTTTGTGTGTTATACACTCGTAACGATGGGAAATATGGAGTTATTGAAACAAATCACTAAATGAATAAGGGTTTTATTCATAATTTCAATTACGTTAACATAAAAAATGAGACTGAGAGATTGGTCTTATTTTTTATGTTATCAATAGGCGAGAACTTTATTGCCTCAGAGTTATTCACCTATGGTTTACCTGTGGAATCCAATAAATACGAATTTGGAAATAAAAACGCGCCACATTGTGGCCTTTTTTGCCCCATCCGTCGTCACCCTTCCACACACCATGCTTTGGCATCCCTTTGTTCCAGGCATAAGCACTGGAAAAAAATGCTCACATTTTGTCTTTTTTTTAAAAGAATGGTTTTTAATATATAAAATGGTGTACTCTATTTTCGTTTTGTAAAAATTTACTGAAATCATTGGTATTAGATGGTTTCATGTTTTTTTTTAATATGATAAAACTGCAAAACTCGGGAATTAATATATAAAATAAACACGAAAATGGAAGAACCCTTGGCTTAAAGGCTGGTACACTGCATTTTTATGCTCACAAGAGTGTTAAAAATGGAAATATTATGTTAAAATAAAATGAGGTGTAGACTATAACAGAAGGAGAAACACTTAAATAGTTAATAATCTAATTGGATTAATAAATATAATAGACGAACAAGGAGCGATAAGAATGATTGCAGCAATCAAGAAAGTATTTGACCCAGGCGTTAAAGTATTAAAGCAGGTTGAGAAAACTGCTGATTTAGTAATAGAGCTGGAACCAAAAATGCAAGAGTTAAGCGATGAACAATTACAAAATAAAACCTTAGAATTTAAAGAAAGAATTGAGCAAGGAGAATCTTTAGATGACTTATTAGTTGAGGCTTTTGCTGTTGTACGTGAAGCTTCAACTCGCGTTTTAGGAATGAAGCCGTACAAAGTACAGGTTATTGGTGGAATTACATTACATGGTGGAAATATCTCTGAGATGAAAACTGGAGAGGGAAAAACCTTAACGTCCACAATGCCTGCGTATTTAAACGCTTTAAGTGGTAAGGGAGTTCACATTATTACCGTCAATGAGTATTTAGCTAGTCGTGATGCTCGAGAAATGGGAGAATTATTTAATTGGTTAAAGTTAACTGTTGGGTTAAATTTAGCTGGACTGTCTTCAGAAGAAAAGCAAAAACAATATGCTTGTGATATTACCTACACAACTAATAATGAATTAGGGTTCGACTACTTACGTGATCACATGGTTTTATATTCAAAACAAATGGTTCAACGCTCGTTAAATTATGCCATTGTAGATGAGGTTGACTCGATTTTAATTGATGAAGCGAGAACACCATTAATTATTTCTGGTGGTCAGAAGCGAACAGCCAATTTATATGCCCAAGCAGATTATTTTGTTAAGGGTTTAAAAGAAGAGCAAGATTATACGATTGATATTAAAACAAAAAATGTTCAACTAAATGAAAATGGAATTGAACAGGCAGAGAAGTCTTTCCGAATTGATAATTTATATGACATTAAAAATGCGGTACTATTGCATCATATTAATAATGCTTTAAAAGCCAATTATATTATGGGACTTGATGTGGACTACGTAGTTCAAGAAGGAGAAATCATCATTGTTGACCAGTTTACAGGTCGACTAATGAAAGGTCGTGCTTACTCTGAAGGACTTCATCAAGCAATTCAAGCTAAAGAGGGAGTGACGATCAAACAAGAAACTTCGACTTTAGCAACGATTACATTCCAAAACTTATTCCGTTTATATAATAAGTTATCTGGGATGACGGGAACTGCTAAAACGGAGGAAGAAGAGTTCCGTAATATTTATAATATGATTGTGGTAGAGATTCCAACGAACCGTCCAATTGTTCGCGATGATGCCAACGATTTAGTTTATAAAAATATGAAGGCAAAATTTGAAGCTGTTGCAAATGAAGTTGCAAGACGTCATAAAAAAGGGCAACCGGTTTTATTAGGGACAGTAGCCGTTGAAACGTCAGAGTATGTATCGCAATTACTGAAGAAAAAAGGCGTTCCTCATAATGTCTTAAATGCAAAAAATCATGAACGTGAAGCCGACATTATTATAAATGCTGGTAAGAAAGGTGCCGTTACTATTGCGACTAATATGGCAGGACGTGGGACTGACATTAAATTAACAGATGAAGTCAAGGAATTAGGTGGATTAGCTGTAATCGGAACCGAGCGTCATGAATCTCGCCGTATTGATAATCAGTTACGGGGACGTTCAGGACGTCAAGGAGATCCAGGTTATACTCGTTTCTATTTATCTTTTGAGGATGAGTTGATGCGTCGTTTCGGTTCAGATCGTATGCATAATATGGTAGAAAAATTTGGATTAGAAGAAAGCGAACCGATTGAGCATAAACTAGTAACTAAATCTGTTGAAAGTGCTCAAAAACGTGTTGAAGGAAATAACTACGATACTCGTAAAAACTTATTGGAATATGATGATGTGATTCGTCGTCAACGTGAAATTATTTATAAGCAACGTCAAGATATTTTAATTCAAGAAGATTTAACGGAGATTATTTTTGGAATGACGGATTCATCTATTGAACGACTGATTGAACGCTTTGCTCCACAAGAGGAAGAAGGAGCAGCGTATAATTATGAAGGTTTATTAGTTTATGTGAAAACAAACTTATTCCCAAATCTTAATCTTTCAGAAGCTGAGCTTAAAGAGAAAACTCAGACAGAAATGGTTGCTTATTTATTGGAACTAGTAAAAGCTAATTACCGTGAAAAGCAAATTTCAATTGATTCAGATGTGTTTAAAGAATTCCAAAAAGTTATTGTTTTAAGAGTGGTAGATACTCACTGGATGAATCATATTGACGCAATGGATGCTCTTCGACAAGGGATTCACTTACGTTCTTATGGCCAAACGAATCCATTACTTGAATATCAAAGTGAAGGATTTGAGATGTTTAATCGCTTAATTGAGCGCGTTGAAGATGATGTAACACGTTACATTTTACGTGCTGAAATTCGTCAAAATCTTCAACGTGAAGAAGTTGCCAAACCTACAGTAACTAAAAGTGGGAAAGAAGAAGAAAAGAAACGCCCTGTAGCACGTACTAGTGATAAAATTGGTAGAAATGATCTCTGTCCATGTGGAAGTGAGAAAAAATATAAACAATGCTGTGGGAAATAAGCCTGTTTTAAATTAACAGCAGTGAGAAACGGGTTCGATTAAAATTTTAGTTGAACTCGTTTTTCTCTTATATAAAACGAACTAAACGTTAAAAAAGTTTTTTAATGTAACCTATAAATAGCAAGTAGTCGCGTCTTCTCCTTGGTCTTGAATGCGGCTAAGATTGTGCCAAGACTACATAATAAAGGTATATCTAACATGTATGAGTCTAACTTATGAGATAGAAGGAAGGTGAATCTTGAGTATGGAAATCCATGAATTAAGATCGGAAATAAAAAAAATGTCTCAGCGTATGATTCAGTTTCAAGAATCATTAAATGTAGACGAAAAGGAGAAAGATATAACTGCATACGATAACCAAATGCAAGCCCCAGGATTCTGGGAGGATCAGCGGGCAGCTCAAAAAATTATTAATGCAGCTAACGTTATTAAAGATAAAGTTAATACGTTTTATAGTCTAGATTCTGAAGTAGAAGAGCTAAATTTAGCATTGGAATTAATTTTAGAAGAACCTGATGCAGATTTACAAAGTGAATTAGAAACTCAAATAACAGAAGTTAGTGAAAAGTTAAATAAATTTGAATTAGAAATTTTATTAAGTGGTCCATATGATGCTAATCATGCTATTTTAGAGCTACACCCTGGTGCTGGGGGAACAGAATCACAAGATTGGGCAGAAATGTTATATCGAATGTATACACGATATGCAGAGCGAAAAGGATTCAAGATTGAGGTTCTGGACTATTTAGTAGGAGAAGAAGCGGGAATTAAAAGTGTAACGATTAAAATAAAAGGTACCAATGCTTTTGGTTACTTTAAAGCAGAGCGAGGGGTTCATCGTTTAGTTCGAATTTCTCCATTTGATTCTGGTGGGCGTCGCCACACTTCCTTTTGTTCATGTGATGTGATGCCAGAGTTTTCTGAAGATGTCGATATTGAAATTAAAACAGAAGATTTGAAAATAGATACTTATCGTGCTAGCGGAGCAGGGGGACAACATATTAATACAACAGATTCAGCCGTTCGGATTACCCACCTTCCAACAAATACTATTGTTACCTGTCAAAATCAGCGCTCACAAATAAAAAACCGTGAAACAGCTATGAATATGTTAAAAGCCAAGTTATATCAACGTAAATTAGAAGAGCAAGAGCTAGAACTAGCTAAAATTCGAGGTGAAGTGAAAGAAATTGGTTGGGGAAGCCAAATTCGTTCTTACGTTTTTCATCCGTATTCATTGGTTAAAGATCACCGTACATCCTATGAAGTAGGAAATGTCCAAGGGGTTATGGATGGAGATTTAGAAGGATTTATTGATGCTTATTTACGTCATTCTCTTTAAGTAAGTGGTAGGTATTGGAATTTGACACAGCTAACCAAGTGGAGGGTTGTGATTCCTTATTACAATTCATATAAATAAAGGAGTGTACTTAAAATGAAAAAAATACCTAGCTTTAATGTGAATCATGATGATTTGTTGCGTGGAGTCTATGTCTCAAGACAAGACGCTATCGGTAACCAAGTCGTCACAACCTTTGATATTCGGATGAAATTACCTAATCGTGAACCAGTTATGCATACAGCGGAAATGCATACTATTGAACACCTAGTCGCAACTTTTTTAAGAAATCATCCAACAATCGTAAAACGTACGATCTATTTTGGACCAATGGGATGTAGAACCGGCTTTTATTTGATCTTAAACGGCGATTTTACTGCTGAATCCATAATACCCTTACTAATTGAGACCTTTACTTTTGTTTCAACCTTTGACGATCAAGTACCGGGAGCCAGCGCAAGAGACTGTGGGAATTACTTAGATATGAATTTACCTATGGCTAAATATGAAGCACAACTATTTCTAGAAAATACTTTAAAGTGTGTAACCACGGCAAATTTAAACTATCCAGCCTAACTAGAATAAGGGAACTACAAGTAGGCAGGTAAAAAACAAATATAATTTCCAAATTTTGTTCAACAGCTTATGCTGTTGTTTTTTTATACAATTAGCTTGAGTTTTCATTTTAGATGTGAGGTCATTACGTCTTCAGTTCTGGATATGAGACTTTTTTTATGTGCTGAACTTAGAATTCTGATTTATAGATTCTCTAGAGGGATTCAGTGGGGAGATATACTTATATCAAACACTAATTTTTCCTTAGCACTCCAAAACAGATGCGATGTATAAGCAATAATGAACAGTAGACATTGCCTACCTGGTATTGGCGGTTCAGCCTAGAGAAGAAGTGGATAAACGATTAATTGTTTTATCTGATGGTTTCAGAACTTGCAGATTTTTACAGAAGATATTTAAGAAGAAACACTTAACCATGATATTTTGTCAAAATTCATTAACTAAATACCGATGCACTATAAGAATTAGTTTTTAAGTGAGCCGAAAAGTGAATTCTCTTGCTATAATGATTTGATACCAATAGACTTGAATAATAAAAAAAGATTTTTTGAAGCAGCTATTTTGTCTTCTTAAGTTTAGCAAAATAACTTTTTAAGAAAATATGAGCTTTAAAGGCTAGATCCTTATGTAATAAATTTATGATTCGAATCCATTGTTAGCTTATTCAGTAAATTTGTTAAGTATAATTTTAATAAGGGCTACTACTCAATATTTAGGATAAAGTTCGACAAGTTGAGGATAATTTAAAACTATTTTTTAATCTGTATTCAGTAAACTATTTTTTAAAAAATGTTCATGAAGATATTTTACGACAAATGAGGCATTATGTCTTTTTGTAACCAAAAAGTCTGAGAGTTAGTTATGTATTGAAGAAAATGGGACTTGATTTTACTAAAATCTTAGGTTACAACTAGGATAGTAGATATTTGTAGAATATTATAAGGATAACTTCATATTAACTTCATTTAGATAGGGCTCAATAGCTGACAAACTGGTATAAAAAGCGAGCAAATGTGTAAAAAGTTAATAAGATGTAT
>Ga0153974_1000300_pt1 | contig 11596 bp, 8 predicted proteins | sample TSGA058MetaG_FD_104741 | JGI IMG/M metagenome (GOLD analysis project Ga0153974, IMG submission 104741) | Attine ant fungus gardens microbial communities from Georgia, USA - TSGA058 MetaG | ecosystem: Host-associated > Fungi > Mycelium > Unclassified | place: USA: Georgia, Yuchi Wildlife... | reverse complement strand
GAATAAACGTCAATGAACTGAGATAAAGATAGTCCAAGCGTTATCAAACTCATTACCAATAAGACAAAAAACTGTGGTTAGAGCCTCGTATGAACAGTCACCTATATAGGAGCTGTTGGAGGAAAGACACTAATCCACAGCACAAGATTAAGTATATCAAATAACTTAAATCTTAAGTGGTAGCTAACCACAAATATAATTATAAGGAGGAATTTTTCATGGAAAAAAAGGTTAAATGGTATGGTTATCTTTCACTTGCCTTCATCATTCTATTCTTTTCTGGAGTATTTTCGAATGTCGAGGGTCCATTAAGTGCAATGGATTTTAATAATATCTTAGGATCATTTGGGAGCCTTGGTCATTTAGAAGAAGGTGCAGGTACCTTAGCATCAGATTTTAGAGGAACAGGTGGAACAGGTGCAAGAGATGGTTTCCTTTTCGCCTTCACGTTAATTCCAGCGATATTACTTGCTCTCGGAGTTGTTAAAATGGTTGAGCATTTAGATGGGTTAAGGGCAGCCTCTAAACTATTAAATCCAATTTTAAGGGTGCTAATGGGGATTCCTGGTATTTGTGGAATTGGACTTATTGCGAGTTTACAATCAGCAGATGCGGGTTCTACAATGATTAAAGACTTAGCAGATCAAAAACATATCGATGAAAAAGAGCGTCTTGTATTTACTGCCTTTCAATTCTCGGGTGGAGGAATGCTTACCAATTTCTTAGGTAGTGGTGCTGCTTTATTTCCTGTTTTAGCGGAAATTGGAATTCCTATTTTATTACCAATGGGAGTTATTCTTGTATTTAAATTTGTAGGTGCAAACTTACTTAGATTATATTTGAATGTGTTTGTTAAGGAGGTTGTTTAAATGAGTACTGAAACAAAAAAAGGTAACATTGTGGATGCATTTATAGAGGGTGCAAGAAATGGGATGCACATCGCCCTAAATTCAACAATTCCTAATATACTGTTTGCATTTGCGATTATTCAAGTTTTAGAATTAACAGGATTACTTAGGTTGATTGGAGTTATCTTCCAACCGGTAATGGGGATTTTCGGTTTACCAGGAGTTGCTGCTACAGTATTAATGAGTTCTTTACTTTCAATGGGAGGTGGAGTAGGGGTTGTAGCCAGTCTTCTTACTAATGGAGAGTTAACGGCACAACACGCTGCTATTTTATTACCAGCAATTTATTTAATGGGATCACAGATTCAATATATTGGACGTATCGGAGGAACGGCTGGAATACCTTCTAAATATACACCACACATGATTATTATTTCTATTTTAAATGCAGCTATGGCAATGTTAGTTATGCGATTATTTGTTTAAAAAATAAATTTATCTTGACCAAAGAAATAAACTAGAACTTTTCCTTAGAAATTTCTTAAAAAAACATGGAGGTGTTTTCATAATGGTGAATGAAGAGCGATTATTAAATGAGTTTTTTGAACTTGTACAAATTGATTCTGAATCTAAATTTGAACGTCATATTGCAGATAATATAAAACTTAAGCTTAAAAAACTTGGTTTTGAAGTTTTTGAAGATGACACGACTGTAACAACGGGGCACAATGCAGGAAATGTAATTGGATATTTAAAGGGGAGTGTACAAGGTGCTAAAACTGTTCTCTTAAATTGTCATATGGATACAGTGGCTCCTGGTATAGGAGTTAAGCCATCTGTTAAAGATGGCTATGTTGTGTCTGATGGAACGACAATTTTAGGAGCAGATGATAAAGCTGGAATTGCTGCATTATTAGAAAGTATCCGTGTTTTAAAAGAAAATAATTTACCACATGGAGATATCCAAGTGGTAATTACAGTCGGTGAAGAAGTGGATTTGGTTGGGGCAAAAGCATTAGATCCTAACTTATTAAAAGCTGATTTTGGATATGCCCTTGATACAGGTGGTTTAGTAGGGAATATTAAATCTTCAGCTCCTGCCCGTGGAGTGATCACTGCTAATATTTACGGTAAGAGTGCTCATGCTGGAGTTGCTCCTGAGAAGGGCGTTTCAGCGGTTACGATTGCAGCAAAAGCTATTGCAAATATGTCACTTGGTCGTATTGATTCTGAGACGACTGCAAATATTAGTATATTTGAAGCTCAAGCTCCCTTAAATGTGGTTTGTGATTATGTTAGAGTTTGTGGAGAAGCTCGTTCGTTTGAAAATGAAAAACTAGGTGCTCAATTATTAGCAATGAAACAAGAATTTGAAAATGTTGTGAAAGAAATGGGCGGAAAAGCTGATATTGATATTGAAATTTCTTTTGCTGGTTTTAAATTAGCAGCAGGTCAACCTGTTGTTGATGTTGCAAAGCGTGCAGCCTCTAAAATAGGTAGACCCTGTGAACTTTTTGCAGCTGGTGGCGGAAGTGACGCAAACATTTTTAATGGCTATGGTCTACCAATGGTTGTCTTAGCTTGTGGGTATGAAGATATTCATACGAAAAATGAAAGAATAGCAGTTGAGGAATTAAATAAGTTAGTAGAAATGGTTTTAGCTATTTTGGCAGAGGTTGTTTAGATTAATGTTTACCAGTTATCGGGTAGATTATGATAGCTATAAATCAGTGAAAATCAAGAATTAATGATGTAATTTTATATAGTTATTGTCCAAAGTAAATTTACATAATATGCTAAATGTCTCATAAATCATTTAAAAAGTTTCAGATAACAAACAAGGTACGATGTATTTATTTGAATAAGGTATTTTTCTTTTAACAAGTTATGTGTATTCAGCTAATAAGAATTTGAGTAGATTTTTTTATGGGATTCTTAATAGCCAAATTAGGAGATGAAGAAATGAGAGAATATCGAATTGAAAAAGATTCTTTAGGGGAAAAAGAAGTACCAGTAGATGCTTATTATGGAATCCAAACCGTAAGAGCTATCGACAATTTCCCAATTACAGGTTATCATTTAGATGATGCATTTATCAATGCAATGGCAGTGGTAAAAAAGGCCGCTACTCGTGCTAATCTAGAAACAGAAAATTTAGAACCGAAAATTGCAGAAGCAATTATGAAAGCAGCAGATGAAATATTAGTAGGAAAGTTACATGATCAGTTTTTAGTTGATCCTATTCAAGGTGGAGCAGGAACATCATCTAATATGAATATAAATGAAGTACTTGCTAACCGTGCCCTTGAATTAATAGGTGAGCAAAAAGGTAATTATGGAGTGATTAGCCCCAATACTCACGTCAATATGGCACAATCAACAAATGATGTTGTTCCTACTGCAGCACATATTGCAATGCTGACAAGGCTAGAAGAACTAATTCTTGTAATGGAAGAACTTCATGGGCAATTTGAGAAAAAGGCAGAAGAGTTTGATGATGTTATTAAAATGGGGCGAACTCATTTACAAGATGCAGTTCCTATCCGTTTAGGTCAAGAATTTAAGGCATATGCTCTACTGTTAAAGAGAGATATTGAACGTATTAGTGCAATTCGTCATCATATTTATGATGTAAATATGGGGGCAACTGCAGTTGGAACTGGATTAAATGCATCTGTAGAATATATTCAAAAAGCAGTAGAATATATAGCAGAATATTCAGGATACCCAATTAAAAATGTAGCTGATTTAATTGATGGAACAGCAAATACCGATGGATATCTTGAAGTTTCAGGAGCGTTAAAAATTTGTATGTTAAATATGTCAAAAGTCGCTAACGATTTACGCCTAATGGCATCTGGTCCCCACTGTGGATTAGGAGAAATTCAATTACCGAGTCGCCAACCGGGCTCATCGATTATGCCTGGAAAAGTAAACCCGGTTATGCCAGAAGTCTTAAACCAAGTAGCATTCCAAGTGGCTGGAAATGATTTAACTATTAGTATGGCATGTGAAGCAGGACAATTCCAAATTAATGTTATGAAACCCACGATTATCTTCAAAGTATTAGAGTCTATCACAGTAACTAAAAACGTGCTAGAAGTATTCTCTAAATACTGTGTATCTGGAATCACAGCAAATAAAGAGGTAATGGAAGAGTATGTAAATACAAGTGCTGGTACAATTACGGCACTAAATCCCCATATTGGATATGAACTTTCTGCACAACTTGCTAAGGAAGTGTTGCTGACAGGGAAATCAATCAGAGAATCTGTTTTTGAAAAAGGTCTTTTACATGCTGAAGAATTAGATATTATTCTAAACCCCCATGAAATGACAAATCCTGGAATATCAGGAAAAGAATTGATTTTAAAAAAGAGAAACCAAAGCGCATAATTAATATTTTAATTGTTTAAGGAAAAAATGCTCTATAACTTAGTCACGTTAAAAGTCTATTTATAGAGCATTTATCTATTAATCGAGTGTATATTATAATATTTTATTCCTTAAAAGAAAGTTCTAGAATTCATGAGTTTGCTATGATAAAGTTCTTTCTAAAAAAAGACTTTGGATAGTAGAATTAAAAAAATCTAATAAGGAATAATTAAATTTAGGAGGAAACTTCAAATGTTAGTCTTTGATGTCGTTGTAATAGGGGCAGGAGGCGCTGGAATGATGGCTGCCTTAAAAGCCGGTGAAGGAAATGATTTAAAGGTTGCTGTATTAAGTAAAGTACTTCCAACACGATCTGCAACAGGATGTGCCCAAGGAGGAATGAACGCAGCATTAGGAAACCGAGATAGAAGTGATTCAACTGAGCAGCATTTCAAGGATACAGTTAAAGGTAGTGCTTTCTTAGCCGATCAAGATGCAGTTAATTTCTTTGTTTCAGAGATGCCTGACTTAATGAAAGAACTTGACTACATGGGTGTTCCTTTTGATAGAGATGAAAATGGGAATATTGCCCAACGTCCATTTGGTGGGGCATCAAAGCCGCGTGCCTGTTATTCAGCAGATAAAATCGGTCATGTGGTATTACATGCATTATATGAGCAGTGTCTAAAAAATGATGTAAACTTCTTAAACGAATGGCAAATGATATCAATGGTAGTTGAAGATGGTAAGTTCCATGGATTGGTTGCACTAGATATTAAGAGTGGAGAAATACATCCAATAAATTGTAAGTCTGTTGTCATTGCAACAGGTGGATTTGGTCGTGTTTATTATTCACGTACAACTAATCCAACAGGTTCAACTGGTGATGGAACGGCAATTGCATTTGATGCAGGAATTCCTATAAAAGATCCAGAATTTATTCAGTTCCATCCGACTGGGTTAGCACATACAGGAATTTTATTATCTGAGGCATGCCGTGGTGATGGTGGATATTTATTAAATAATAAAGGCGAGCGCTTTATGAAAAAATATGATCCAGACAAAATGGAACTGAGTACTCGTGATGTAGTAGCTCGGAGTATTGAGCAAGAAATTAAAGATGGATTTGGATTTGGTGAAGGCATGTCTTCTCATGTTTTAATGGATGTTCGTCATTTAGGAAAAGATCATATTATGTCTAGATTACCAGGGGCTCGTGAAACAGCTTTAATTTTTGAAGGTATTGACATCATTACTGATCCAGTGCCAATTCGCCCAGCATGTCATTATTCAATGGGTGGTATCCATGTTACAGACTATAAGACATGTGCGACTACAATGGATGGTGTCCATGCAGCAGGTGAGAGTTGTTCAGTATCTGTACACGGTGCAAATCGATTAGGGGCTAACTCAGTGTCAGAAGTCGTATTCTTTGGTAAGTATGCTGGGGTTGGGGCTCGTGATACTGCAATGCGCCGTACGTTAGGTAACAACGAACTTATCCAAAAAGAAACTAAAAAATGGGAAGCTGAATTTAAACGATTACGTGAGAAAAAAGACGGGATCAATATGTTTGAAATTCGTGACCGTATGGGAGCAACCATGTGGAATAATCTAGGTATTTACCGTAATGGTGAAGATATGGAAGCTGCATTAATAGAGATTGATCAATTATTAGAAGCATATAAAGACGCGTTTGTTGGTGATTCGGCGAAGGAGTATAATAAGGCTTTTATTAATTACCTTGAGATTGGGAATTCTTTGAAATTAGCAAAAGCTATTTCGATAGGAGCAATCGAACGTAAAGAAAGTCGTGGTTCACATTCACGTGCCGACTATCAAAAACGAAATGATCAGGAATTTTTGAAGCATACACTTATTTATAAGAATGGGGAAGATTACAAATTGGATTATTGTCCAGTAGTTGTAACAACCTATCAACCTGAGTAATAAAGAATCTAGTTCAAGGTAGGAGCGAGAGCGTAATGAAAACAATTTTTGTGAGTATTAAACGATTCGATGGAACTAATGAATGGTATCAAGATTATGAAGTTCCTTATGAGAAAGGAAAAACTATCGTTTGGTTATTAACTAAGATTCGTGAAGAACAAGATGTAACGCTTAACTTCACCGTTTCTTGTCTTCATGCCATTTGTGGTGCTTGTGGTGTTAAAATTAACGGATCAAGCTATCTAACATGTAGTACAACCCTAGACGAGGTTTTAGAGACATTTAAAACAGATAAATTAACGTTTGAACCCATGGCAAACTTTAAGGTTATTAGAGATTTAGTTGTAGAATTTGATCCCAAATTTGAAAGAATGAAAGAAGTAAGCCCATGGCTTAAACCTGCTAGCCACGGAAGTGTTGAGACTGGATTTAAGCAAAGTGAGACTGAATTCGAAAAAATTTCATCTTCAAGTAATTGTATTCTTTGTGGTCTTTGTACATCTGAGTGTGAACAGTTAGCTAAAAACGATGGCAGATATCTTGACCCATTTATTTTTAATAAAGCTTATCGATTTGCTGCTGATAGCCGTGATGCTGATTCAACGGAACGTATTGTAGCATCACTTGAAGGTGAGTTATGGAAATGTGTGCATTGTATGAAATGTACATCGGTTTGCCCAAAAGAGATTGATATTGCCGAAAATATTGCTTTTTTACGTTCTGGTTACAATTTAAAGTAAGGTTTGAAAAATCTATGGAAAAGCAAAAAGGAGATAAACAAATGAAGTATTCATTCTTTCCAGGTTGTGTATTAAATGATACTGCATCCGAATTGATGATCTCTACTAAAAAAGTCGCTGAAGTTCTAGGTATAGAGTTAGTTGAAATAGACGGATGGAGTTGTTGTGGTGTAAGCCATACAGGGGATATTAATCCAATGATGACCCATACAATTAATGCTCGAAATCTTGCATTAGCAGAAAAAATGGGTGCTAATAAAGTTTTGACCGTATGTAATACTTGTACGTTGATGTTAAGAAAGACAGAGTTAAAAACAAAAAAGAATGATAAGTTAAGAGCAGAGATTAACGCTAGCTTAGAAAGTACAGGTCTTGAGTATAAAGGGACAACACAGGTAACCCATTTATTATGGGCTTTAATCGAAGACTATGGTCTTGAAAATTTAAAGGAAAAGATTAAGCGTCCATTAAATGGACTAAAAGTAGCGAATTATTATGGATGTCATATTATAATGCCACCTAAATTTACAGGATTTGAAAATTGGCGTAATCCCCAGTCAATGGAAAAGATTGTCGACCTTTTAGGTGCTACCAGCGTTGACTTTGAGGATCGCCTATCTTGCTGTGGTTACCATGCCATGAGTACATCAGAAAAAGAAGGAATGAGAATGATAGGACAAGGTGCACAAACAGCGAAAGAAGCTGGTGCAGATGTAATTGTTACACCATGTCCTTTATGTCAAATGCAATTTGACGATCATCAACATTCTGCTAATAAGCAACTATCAAACGGGGATAATTTAATTCCAGTGATTCATTTACCACAATTAATTGGGTTAGCTTTAGGGATTACACCAGAAGAACTTGGGTTGAAGAAACATACAATAGAGGTAATTCCAGCTATTGAGAAAGCCTTGAAATGAAATGAACGGGAGTGATATATGATGTCAGTGTTAGAACGTATTGAAGAAGCTGGTATTGTAGGTGTTGGTGGTGCAGGCTTTCCAACTTATGCTAAATATCAGGCAGATGTAGAATACCTGATTATCAACGCAGCAGAATGTGAGCCCCTACTAAAAACGGATCAGTATGTGATGAGAAATCATGCATTAGAGGTTATTAAAGCCATCGATATAATTAAAAAAGAAATCGGAGCTAAAAAAGCTGTTATTGCTACAAAGGCTGATTTTAAAGCGGAAGTCTCAGCGCTTGAAGCAGCAAAAGTAGAGCTTAATTCCGATGTATCACTTCACCTAATGAATAATTTCTATCCAACAGGTGATGAGCTGATAGTGGTTTATGAAGTAACGGGACGCGTGGTGCCACCAGCGGGAATCCCTTTAATGGTGGGTTGTGTGGTTTCAAATATTTCAACAATGCTAAATATTCATCAGGCAATCTTAGAGCAGAAGCCTGTTACGTCTAAGCGTCTTACAGTAACAGGGGCTGTGGGTGAGCCAACCTTACTTGAAGCCCCAATTGGGACGCCTTTTGAAAAATGTCTTGAGGCAGTTGGTGGTACAACATTAGACAACTATCTATTTATTGATGGTGGCCCAATGATGGGAAGACTTCATACTCAGGATGAATTAGCGCAGAAAGTAGTGACTAAAACAACTTCAGGCCTAATTGTTGTAGAAAATCAAGGTTACCTGAAAAAATTAAAATATGAAACAATAGAAGGAGTTTTTGATAACGCAAAAGCAGGTTGTATTGGCTGTTCTCTTTGTAGTCAACTTTGCCCACGACAAATGATTGGACATGAAATATTCCCGCATAAGATCATGCAATATTTTGGTGAAGCTGAAACAAAAGAGGTAGCGGTAGATAATAAAATTTTACAGGGTGCAATTATTTGTTCTTCATGTGGTGTTTGTGAAGTGGTTTCGTGTCCAAGAGGTCTTTCACCTCGGCAAGTAAATAATTACGTAAAATCACAATTTTCTAAACAACAGATTCGCTATCAAAATAAGAAAACAGAATTTGAAATTGACCCGCTTCGTCACTGTAAAACCGTTAATAAAAACAATATTTTAATAAAAATGGGACTTCTATCATATGGGTCTGAACAGCTAGCTGAAGTTAAAGTTATTGATGTAGAAGAAGTTATAATTCCATTAAGAATGCATATTGGAGCTCCTTCAATTCCAGTTGTAAAGATAGGTGATTCGGTTAAAGTTGGTGATTTAATCGCTAAGAAACCAGAGGAAGTAATGGGATCTAATATTCATGCCAGTATTTCTGGGAATGTCATAAGCATTAGTGATAATAACATTCATATAAAAAGGTATTAATGAAGCATTGAAAGAGATTAGAACCCAGTATAAAGGGAAATAGAGTTAACATGGTGACTCTTGTTAAATACTGTGGGAAAATCTCATGGAATGGAATCTGTTGTTCTGTCAAATTAGGCAGCAATAGATTCTTTTTTTAGGTTTAAGCATACAATTTCAGTCACTAGGCATTCCGATCTAAGAAGCGGAACTAATAGACTTGCATTCAACATTGTAGATAAATACATTTTAAATTTGTTTGGTGAGTCACTCTTTTTTCCTGTGGTAGACGAAAGGCTCTTTCTAAAGCTCTTTATTTTGATCAGGATGGCTTTACCTTGTTTTATAAACGAATCCACAAGGGGAGATTTAGAGCCAAAAGATGAAGGTAGTGAGTACCCCTAAATTCTAGTATTTTGGATTTAGAAAATTAAAATTTGAAGTAGAATGAAAGGCTCGAGTCAAAGGAATTATAAAATTAAAAAAAGGCTACGAACAGCCAAAATAATTTACCCCTTTCAAATTTATGCGTCCTTTGTAACTTAATTCGATTAAATTGACACAAATTGCTGGCATATTAGGGCAGTCTTGAATTTCTGAAACTATCGACTGGAACACACTAATTTAAGCTTTCGTGGTGTCTTAAGAAATTGAAATAAGCCGTAAATAAAACGAGAGATCCATTTGCGATATTTAATGAATTAAAGCCGCTCATGGTTAAGTAAGCCTCTTGCTTAAAATCTGTTTTCGTCTTATTTTAAAGTCCAATGACTGGGATTAATTCTAAGGGAATTTGCTTTAAGGAGAATTATAATTAGTGAGTTGATAGATCGGAATTCCATCTACCACCCATCTTAAATTTTCTGGTTGTTCTGTATATTTTAATAAGGTTTGATAGACAGATTTGATGGCAGCCAACGTATGGCGATTTTTCAAAACCTGGTACGACATGATGATTTTCTTAACCTTAACGTAGTTTCATCTCAAGTTAAATCTTCAGTGAGTTCATAAGGATAAATTTCTACATAGTTCTAGTCATCACTGCTGCAGCTTGTACATTATTAACCATGGTTTGGTGGTTGATTGAAATCTGACGGGTATCACGCATGTCAAAGGCTGTTTTAAGACTAGAAAGACTGTAATTAACAAACAAGTCAGTGCAAGACCTAGAACCTGTTTGGAGTTACGTAACTTGCCTTAATCAATGGGACTATTTAATGTGAACGTCTTTGTTTAGTTGGGAAATTACTCACATTTATCGAATTTACTTTTTAAAATAGAAAAATCATGTCGATCTTTAATTCATTTTTGAGTTCGTTGAGTGGGTTTGTGGATAGTAAAACGTCTGCTTACAGTCCTTACAAAACATTTGCTTACGCTAATTTATGCAAACAAATTATACAACAATTGAGATTTTTTTTTAGTTAAAAATACATTTAAAAACGTATCAAAGTAACTGAAAATCCCCCTTAAAAAAGGGGGACAGTTATTCTAGATATAAACATGATAAGAACAGGGTTAGATGTCATGCTTTGCTAAAGAGTTTGACACTGCCGTCCGGCATTAGGAAGGCGACTTAGTGAAAGGAAGCAAAGAAAAGAATGACCCATCCTCCTTTTAAAAATTAGGATGGTTGAAAAAATTAAGAGGGAAATGTTCTTCGGAGCGATAGACTAGAAAAGTATAGCCTAGTTGAGAGTAATAATCAATGATAGTAGGTAAGGCTTCAACTGTAACATCTATTTCATGAAAAAGCACAACGAGGTGATTGGTATGGTGAATCCTTTCTGTTTCCAGTTTAATATTATCCATTAGTTCACTAACACTGGAAACTTGCCAATCATTAGAATCAATATTCCAATCCCAACAATTAAAGTTTGAATTTGCTACTAAATCAATGTGGTCTGCTGAAAAATTTTTGTAGGTTCCATAGGGAGCGCGGCAGAGCTGACTTTCAAATCCGCCTGTGATAGAAGTAATTAAGGCTTGGACTTCTAACATCTCATCAATAAAATGTTGGGCTGATTTCTCACCGTAATAAATGGTATCCGCATCGTGAGTCATAGAATGAAGACCAATATAATGACCTGTACTCAGCATACGGTTAAGGAGATAATCAGAGTTGGGAACTTTATAAAGATTTTGACCAATTAAAAAAAAGGTTCCTTTAATACCATAAACATCTAAAATATCTAAAATTTTCTCTGTATTTTTAGAAGGTCCATCGTCAAAGGTGAGATAAACAAATTTTTGTTCATTGGGGTTTTGGTGATTCATACAACTCTCACTTTGCTCATAGGTGCCATAAAGTAAGCACTCATCCGGTTCATCATGATTTGAAAGATAGTTGGAACAACCCATAAAAAGCATTGATAAAATAGCAAAATATTTGATTCTTTTCATCGTAGGT
>Ga0153974_1000299_pt1 | contig 11611 bp, 7 predicted proteins | sample TSGA058MetaG_FD_104741 | JGI IMG/M metagenome (GOLD analysis project Ga0153974, IMG submission 104741) | Attine ant fungus gardens microbial communities from Georgia, USA - TSGA058 MetaG | ecosystem: Host-associated > Fungi > Mycelium > Unclassified | place: USA: Georgia, Yuchi Wildlife... | reverse complement strand
CATCCGTCGTCACCCTTCCACACACGATGCTTTGGCATCGCTTTGTTCTAGGCAATAAGCACTGGAACAAAAAATGCTCACAATTTGTCGTTTTTTAAAACCAAATTAGTATAGGTATAAAATCAGGTAGTATATAGAGATTTTATATTTAATAGAAGATTTCTTATTTCAAAATTTAAAAATAGAAAGGTAGAGATAAAAAGATGAAATTAAAAACATTAGTAAAACCCTTATGGACAGCAACAGCTATTTTGGCATTAGCGGCATGTGGAAATGGGACAGATCAACAAACAGGGCCAGCAGAGAAGAACAGTGATGGAAAATACGACTTAACCATCAATATTGGGAAACAACAAGACGAAAATGCTGGACGTTATGCATCTGGAGATGATATCAACAATAACCCAATGACTCGTAAAACAGAAGAAGATTTAGGAATTAAAATAAATACTTCACTATTAGGTGGAGATGCTAGTAGCTACAATACAAAATTACGTTTATCTTTAACGGGAACTGAAGAATTACCAGATGTATTTGCTGCATATGATACACAAATAATCTCCGACTTAATTGAATCAGGGCGCTTAAGAGCAATTGACGATGATATCGAAAAGTATATGCCATATCGTTTGAAAGAAATCTATGACCAATTCCCTGAAACTTTCTATCCAGTAACTAAAGATGGAAAAACATACGGTATTGCAGTAGCTCCAACATTCGAAGATACTCAAGTTATGATTATCCGTCAAGACTGGTTAGATAATCTTGGTTTAGAGGCGCCAACCAATATGGAAGAATTTGAAAATGTTATTCGTGCTTTTACTGAAGATGATCCAGATGGAAATGGAATTGATGATACTTATGGGTTTACCTATCAAGGAAATGGTATTTACAACGTAGGTTGGGTTTCTGAAGTTTCTCCATTATTCTCTGCAAATACGGGAAAATTCCTTCCAGGTATTTGGCAAGAAAATGAAAATGGTGAATTAGAGTATGGATCTGTACAAGAAGGAAACCGTAAAACATTAGAAAAAATGGCTGAATGGCATGCAAATGGTTATTTATTCCAAGAAGCTGCTGCAACTGGTGCTTGGGATGCCATGGGAGAATTTACTCAAGGTAAAGCAGGTATCTTTATCGCTCGTCCATGGGCAATTGGATCTGTTTCTGATTTAATTGAAAATGTTCCTGGTGCGGAAATTAAAGCATATCCAAACATCTTTCAAGATAATGGTGAACCCACTTACCAACAATCTTCCGTAAATGATGGATACATATTATTCAATAAAGATTTTGATAATATGGAAGCATTCTTTGAGTATTATGATTACATCTATGATTTTGCATTTGGAACTGGAGAGTTTACATATGGATTTGTTCAAGGAGAAGACTGGGATGAGGTAGATGGAGAAATTGTGTTCGATTCTAAATTATTCAATGAACCTAAAGAGGATCCATTTATGCCTGGTAAAACGTTAGTTACCAAAAATGCTCCATCTTATGATCGAATGAGACCTTACTATGATGTTGTAAATGGTAAGACACCAGAAACTGGTGCTGAACTACGGGTAGCAGCCTCTTTATTATCTGATCCTGTTCAAGTACATGCTTATGCTTTGGCTTATGAGGAGATGCATACATTTGTTCCTAACTTATTTAATGGTGAACCTACTGAAACCATGAAACGAAACTGGGAACAACTTCAAACGTTAGAGAAGCAAACCTATACTAACATTATTTATGGTAATGCTCCTATCACTGCTTTTGATGATTTTGTACAAGAATGGAAAGAACAAGGTGGGGATCAAATTACTCAAGAAGTAAACGAATGGTACCAAACTATAAAGTAATGAAATACTAACTATAAAAGAGGTGGATTTTCCATCTCTTCTTTAAATGGAGGTTCTTATGGGAGAAAAAATAAGAAAAAATGGTGAGTTATGGCTTGATGTGAAGGGTTCTGAAATTCATGCACATGGAGGCTATATGATTCAGTATGAAGATTATTATTATTGGTACGGAGAAGATCGTCGAGAAAATTATTACATTAGTTGCTACCGATCAAAGGATTTAGTTGAATGGGAATTTAGAAATCATATTTTAACAACTGAGTCTGAAATGAAGGGATATCGAGTTCGGACAAAACGACAACTAACGAATGAGCAAGGTAATAAAGTGAATTTGGAACGTCCCAAAGTTATTTACAATAAAAAGTATGATCATTTCGTTTTATGGTTACATTTTGAAAATGGTGTGGATTATAATGACGCTGCAGTGGCAGTAGCTACTTGTGACACGCCTGACGGGAATTTTATCTATCATGGTCACTTCAATCCATTTGGATATATGTCTCGTGACTGTACGTTATTTGTTGATGAAGATGAGACAGCCTACTTTATATCTGCTGCCAGAAATAATGCAGACTTACATGTATACCGTCTAAGCGAGGATTATCTGAATATTGAAACTCTTGTCCATAAATTATGGCAAGGGGAGTATCGTGAAGCTCCAGCTGTCACGAAAGTAGGGAACGAGTATTTAATGCTTTCTTCTTTTTGTACAGGCTGGAACCCCAACCAAGGAAAATTTAGCTCAACTAATCATATGGAAGGACAGTGGGAAGCTTTAAAAGAAATTGGTGATGAGACGAATTATCATAGTCAGCCAGCTTTTCTTCTTCAAGCTCATGGTCATATTCTTTATTTCGGTGATCGTTGGGGCGGCAATGGTGCTAAATATTTTGAATCAGGCTATTGTGTTTATCCCTTAAGAAAAGTAAATAATACATGGGTTTTAGAAGAATATTCTGAAGTGACTTTTGCGGAAAATAATATAGTATTTAAATAGAATTTCCATATAGGATGTGAGTCATAATGTATTTAGAGAAACAAATGGAGTTAATTGGAAAATGGGGGATGTGTATCATCAAAGGCAGCGTTGCTTGGATAATAGGGAATTTTATTTACATATTCTTATTGTCTAATCTTATGTTTGCGGAAAACATTAATGAAACAGGAACCCTTCTTGTGACTGCGTACATCTTGATACCCTTTATTTTCGCTCCTGGAACCACAGCAGCTTTTCATTGTTTGAAGAAAATATATCAAGAAGATAGCATCTCAATACTAAAACAATTTTGGTCATTCTATAAACGAAATTATAGTGTCTCTTTTATGAATGGATTAATCTATGTCGTTATTACTTTTGTTTTATATCATACTTTTCAATTTTATAAAAGTTTTGAGCCGTGGGGGTTCTTAGCCCCCATTATTGTAGGAATTTTATTTACGAATTTATTTTTCTTTGTCTTAATATATGCTAGTGACCGAACTGAAAAATTACATAATTATTGGAAACTTGGACATTTGATGTTAGTGAATCATCCTATGTTTACGCTATTTATGCTATCTGAATCTGCAGTAGTCATTTATTTGGCATTCTTACTTGGACCTTTTATGTTGTTAGTGGCACCAGGAATTGTTCTTTTCATTTTCTATCATTTTTACCATGAAATTATTAAAGCTGAAATTAGAAAAGTTGAAAAAATTGAAGCAATGAATACCACGTCAATCTAATTTAAGAAAACATTTACAGTTATTAATTTAACATTCATCCAATATCTGTTAAAATATCTTTAGGTGGTAGAGATGACCTATATTAAAAAATTACAAAAAGAATTAAATTCTTTAAAGGTGATTTTTATCAATTGACTTATTAAAACAGGGAGTGATTAGATGAATTCAAAACTGATGATTACAGATGATTTTTATTTAAACGAAAAACCCTTAAAAATTATTTCAGGAGCTATTCATTACTTTCGTGTCGTTCCAGAATATTGGCGTGACCGTTTAGAAAAATTGAAAGCAATGGGATGTAATACGGTAGAAACCTATGTTCCATGGAATATGCATGAACCTAATGAAGGTGAATTTTGCTTTGAAGGGATATACGATTTAAGGAAATTTATTCAATTGGCTGCCGAATTAGGACTCTACGTGATTTTGCGTCCCTCTCCCTACATTTGTGCTGAATGGGAATTTGGTGGGTTGCCATATTGGTTATTGAAAAATGAACGCATTAAATTACGATTTAATGACGATGTTTACATGGCTAAAGTTAGAAACTATTTTACTCGATTAATGAAAGAAGTTGTAGACTTACAAGTCAATTTTTCTGGACCCATTATTCTTATGCAAGTGGAAAATGAATATGGTGGTTATGCCAATGATTCGACTTACTTAAATGTTTTAGCAGATTTAATGATTGAGCTAGGGGTTGTGGTTCCATTAGTCACTTCCGACGGTCCATGGAAAGATATGCTAGAAAATGGTTCAATTCAAGATAAAGCATTAGCAACGATCAACTGTGGTTCTCGTATTAAAGAACAATTCAAACGCTTGAAAACTTTCCATGGAGAAAAAAAGCCGCTTATGGTGATGGAATTTTGGATTGGTTGGTTTGATGCGTGGGGAGATGAAGCTCATCACACAACAGACGTTGAGAGTGCGGCTTCGGAACTACATGATATTTTGGAAGAAGGCTCTGTCAATATTTATATGTTCCATGGTGGAACGAATTTTGGATTCCATAATGGTAGTAACTATTATTCTAAGCTTGCTCCCGATACGACTACATATGATTATGATGCATTATTAACGGAGTGGGGTGATATAACTCCAAAATATAAAGCTTTCAAGAAAATCATCAGCAAACATACAGAAATTCCAAACGTAGAATTTTCGACTCAAATTGAAAAAATGAATTATGGTACCATCCATTGTCAGGATAAAGTCGCCTTATTTTCTAACTTAAAGAATTTATCACAAGCAACGATGAGCATTGCTCCATTATCTATGGAGGATTTAAATCAAGGGTTCGGCTATGTTTATTACACCAGCAATATAGGTAAAAATCGAAATATTGAAGATTTTAAATTTGTAAATGTCAAAGATAGAGCCCATGTTTTTATAAATGAAGAGCTTAAATTTATTAAATATGATTTAGATATGGAAGAAGTGGAAAAATTTGCGTTGACTGCTCCTACAAATGAGTTAGGTATTTTGGTAGAAAATATGGGACGTGTAAACTACTCAGTTAAAATGAACCATCAACGAAAAGGAATTGTAGACGGAGTTGTGATTAATGGGGCTTTCCATAGCCAGTGGACTCAATACAGCCTTCCTATGAATAATTTAGAGAAATTAGATTACACTCTAGATTGGAAAGAATTTGTTCCAGCATTTTATCGTTTTATATTTGAAGTGAAAAAAATTGGTGATACTTTCATTGATATGAAGGGGTGGGGTAAAGGGATTGTTTTAATAAATGGCTTTAATATTGGACGATTCTGGGAAATAGGACCTCAAGAACGTCTTTATATCCCAGGACCTTTATTAAAAATTGGTATGAATGAAATTATTGTTTTTGAAACAGATGGAAAATCTAAAGATACAATAACACTAACTGATGAGCCCAAATTATAATAAAAGTTAAAAAGTGGTTAATCGGGGATGGTAAGCGAACACGGTTAACCCTTTTTTAAAGGAGCTGCTTAATGATGTTTAAGATGAAAGATGTCCAACAGTTAAAATCTAAACAAGATTTCCAAGATATCTTAGTGGAAATCGTCAAACCATTAGAAAAATATTTCAACTCTCATAGTAAAGGGATTAAATTCGATACAAGTGGTGCGGTTTTTGGAGAAGATATAAGAGAAATTGAAGCTTTATTACGTCCCTTATGGGGAATTATTCCACTTCTTATAGGTGGCGGTAAGTATGATGGCTATGAACAGTACTTAAATCAGATTAAGAATGGTGTAAATCCTAACCATCCTCATTATTGGGGAGATGTTAAAGGCTGCGATCAACGAATGGTTGAAATGGCTGTTATTGGATTAGGAATGTGTTTGGCGAAAGAAACCTTTTGGAATCTACTTGCTGATGAAGATAAAAAAAATCTTTATCATTGGACTAACCAAATCAATCATGTTGAATTACCTAATACAAATTGGTTATTTTTTAGGGTATTAGTAAATATTGGTTTTAAGAATTGTGATCAAAGGTATAATCAAGAAAGAATCAATCAAGATTTACAAAAACTCGATTCTTTTTATCTTGACCGTGGTTGGTATGTAGATGGGTACCCGAATCAAATTGATTATTATATCCCCTTTGCCTTTCATTTTTATGCTATAATTTACATCAAGGTAATAGGAGATGAAGATTCAAAATATGTTCCAGTTTTTAAACAACGGGCAATAGAATTTGCTCAGACATTTAAGGGATTTTTTGATCGTAATGGGGTCGCTGTTCCTTACGGTCGTAGTTTATCCTATCGATTTGCTCAATCTGCTTTTTGGGGAGCTTTGGCATTAGCGGATATAGAAGCCATACCTTGGGGAGAAATAAAATTTCTTGCTTTGCAAAATCTACGCCATTGGCTAGACAAGGATATTTTTTCGGCATCAGGGGAATTGACAGTGGGTTATTATTATCGAAATTTACTAATGGCCGAAGGCTACAATTCATACGGGTCGCCTTATTGGGCACTTAAAAGTTTTATTTTTCTAGCATTACCAGATAATCATCCATTTTGGCTGGCTGAAGAGGTTGTTCCAAAGGTTTCTGAAAGTATACTGTTGCCAGAGGCAAGAATGGTTCTGAAAAGAAATGATGAAGAATCCCAGATTCAAGCATTTACAGTAGGACAAAATTGTGAAGGTCATGCTCATGTTGAAGCTAAATATGAAAAATTTGTTTATTCAACTACCTTTGGTTTTAGTGTTCCAAAAGGTACTGTTGGTATCAGGCAAGGAGCATTTGACAACACCCTAGCAGTCAGTGAAGGCGACGCTTATTACAGAACTCGATTTGGTGTAGAGGACTATCAAATAGAAGAGGAATGTTTAATTTCTACGTGGAAGCCTTGGCAGGATGTACAAATCAAGACGACTATTATTCCGCGATTTCCTTGGCATATTCGAATTCATGAAGTGATTACTGCAAGAACACTATCCTTAATAGAAGGTGGATTTGGAGTTGATGCTGAGCATATTTTCAGTCAAATTAAGGAAAGTAATCGAGCATTTGTACAATCTAAAGAACAATTTAGTGGAATTGTAAATTTAAAAGGATTTATGACAGCTGAAAATATTTGGCCTGAACCTAATACACATTTATATTACACTCGGTCAGTGATCCCCACTTTGCAGTGTCAATTATCACCTGGAAAACATTTAATGGTTTCAGCAGTTTTAGGGTCAGTTTCAGCAAATAGCAAAGATTTGTGGAATAAGGTTCCTCAAGTATTAATGGATGAAAACAAAGTCACGATTGAGCAGTAAAGAAAAAAGTCGTTTCATTGCGCTTATTTTATAGTCCAACCCGAATAACAGAGGAGTAAAAGATGTTTGGAAAATTTTCCACTCTTTCATATAAAACTAAAATAAAAATTATTTTTTATAGTGTGGCGGGATTATCTACTACTTTATTATTCCTAGTGGGAATTTTCTTTATAAACCATCTTTCCAAGGAAGTGAATAAAACCAATCAAGAACGTGTGGGTGCTTTATCATTACGAGTTACGGATGGATTTAAAGAAATCAATGATATCATTGTTGAGCTTCACAAAAATAATATTATTCAAGAAAACTTGCTAGTAAATGAGGAAAATGTATTATCAAATACAGAAAGATTGGAATTATTTCAGGAGATTCGTACGGAACTAGATTGGATATTGGCGGATAAAAAAAGTGCTTTTGATATAATTTTACTTGATAATCAATTAAATAAGATTAATTATCAAACATTTCAGCAAATTTCATTAGACACGAAGTTAATCAATGATATGACGGTATTGGAATTAGCGACTTCAATCGATCATGTGGAAGGAAAATGGTTTTTTAATGACTCTCTATCAGAAGCCTACTTTGTTAAAAATATTTATAGCACTAGAATCAGAGAAACAAAAAAGCTGGCAACTGCAATCATTCCAGTAAGTTTGAGATTTATTAGAGAATTCTTTGAAGAAACAGGTATTTACTCAAAGGATGATTTTGTAGTCTTAAATTATGAAGGTCAATACGCTTCATCAAAAATAGATATGTTGGATGCAGTTACAGCGGCGATAGATAAACAAGATAATAATTTCAGTCATAATCAATCCAATACTTTAAGGATAGGTTCCCATAAATACTTTATCTTCACCACAGAAGGTAAGGTTGGAAATCACTCATTTACTTTCTTTTATTTCTTATTAAATGAAGAATGGACCATGAAATTTATTTCAATCATTATTATTTTTGTTGGTGGAGTGCTTATATTTATCTCATTAAGTTTACTATTGGTTGATAAATATTTGAACAGGCTTCTAGATCCTCTTATTCATCTTTCAAAAACGATGAAGGATTTTAAAGAGAAGAAAGATTTTTTAAGTTTAAGAAAGAATTCATTGAAAATAGAAACTGCTGATGAAGTTGAAGACTTATACGCCAGCTTTAATCAATTAATTGTTGATGTGGAAGAATTGATTCAAAAAGAATATCAAGCTAAATTATTATCCCAAGAAATTGAATACAAATTTTTACAAGCGCAATTAGATCCTCATTTTTTGTACAATACGTTAAATTCTATTAATTGGATGGCAATTGATAAGGAAAATTATGAAATTTCGGAGATGATAACGAATCTTAGCTTTTTGTTTAGAAATAAAATTGATCATATGGATGATATGATTCCCATTAAAGAAGAATTAGATGTCATCAATGCGTATATAAAGATTCAATCAACTAGATTTGGAAATAGATTGGTTTATGAAGAAGAAATTGATGAATCGTTAATTTATGAAGTGATTCCAAAATTAACGATTCAACCTTTAATTGAAAACTCAATTAAATATGGAGTTGAAAAGATAAAACGACCTACCCAAATAAAATTAACAATCAAAAATTTAACCGGTAAGATATTGATTGAAATAAAGGATGATGGACCTGGTATTGTGGAAAAAATAGAATTTAAAAAAGATTCTACAGGATTGGGACTTTCAAATATAAAAAACCGATTGAAATTGATTTATGGTGATAAGGCAAGTGTAAAGATAAGTTCTGAACCTAATATTGAAACAAAGGTAATACTAGCAATCCCCTCAAAAAATTAAGAGTTGTGGTGGTGTTAAAATGAAAACGAAATTAATTACCGTAGATGATGAAATGTTAAATGCAAAAGGCATTGAACAGCTAATTCAAAGGCAAATTGATGAAGTCGAAATGGTAGGAACTTTTTTCGATAGTTTAGAAGCACTTGAATTTTTGAAGCACAATAAAGTTGATATTGTGATTACTGATATTAGAATGCCTGAATTAAATGGTCTTGAATTGATTAGAGAAATTCGGGAGATTGATAAAAATATAGAGATTATTATTTGTACAGGGTATGCATCCTTTGAGTATGCAAAAGAAGCAATGAAATATGGAGTTAAACATTTCTTACAAAAGCCTATTTCCATTCCTGAATTGATTCAAAGTATTTCGAGTAGTATTACTGATTATCATGAAAACTTAAACAGAAAAAGATTATTAATAAAGGATGATATTGAAAAAGCAATATTGGGAGGAAAGAAATTTGACTCTAATGATATCCAGTTCAATCTCCTTTTATTTCAAAAAGAAGAATATAAAAGAATCAATTCTTCCTTACGAATCTGGTTGAAAAATGAAGATATTCCTCATACTATTAGTTTGTTAGAAAAAGGGTTACTTGTGATTTTTTATGAACAACTAACTCCACAGTTTGAAGAAAATTTGATTTCTCTTGGTAAAGTTTTAGTTTTTTATAAAGAAGGAATCAATCTTCAAAATGTTAGAGAAACATTCAATAAAGGTATAGAATTGCTTGAAATTTATTCAAATATTGAAGCAGATTCAGTCGTTATTTTAAATGATGAATTCATTAAGAATTATACGGATAACCGAAATTTTAGATTGATCACAAAAAAATTGAATATGATCATTGCCACAGAATATCATAATACCGAATTATCATTAAAATGGATTTCTAATCATATTCTTTTTCAAAATAGCAATTACCTGGGGAAAATTTATTTAAAGGAAACCGGAAAAAAGTTTTCTCAAAAACTACTTGAAGTTCGGATGAAAAAAGCTACTGAGTTACTAATGAAAGGCTGTTCTATTCTTGAGGTGGCAGAAAAAATAGGTTATGGAAATAATCCTGATTATTTTGGACAAGCTTTTAAGAAATATTATTCAATTACACCAGGACGTTTTGTCCAGCAAAACACCGAAAAGTAGTGTTGAAAGCGATTGTTCTTCTTGATGGTTATAACTAACGAAAGTTGAGTTAAACCTCAAAAAGACTTCTTTTATATGTTAGTTATGACTAAAAGATGAAAGTCAAAGGCTCCGATGTGATTAGGATAACATAATCTTTTTTTATTCTTTCTCCTTTTTAAGGTTAGAAGAGTGTTTTTTTACTTAATAAAATAAAAATATTCATTATAATTATTTATGTAAGGGGTTACTTAAATCCTTAACAGGCTTTTCGATGATGAATGACAGGATTTTTTGAGAATTGAAGCATAATTAGAGTAAATTTAATGATGGAAAGAGGTGATAAATAATTAGAAATTTCAAGGGTAATGAAGACTGTTTCTATATACTCGGTATTACTGTTTAAGAAATTAGCTAATCAGTCTTAAGTAGAGTCAATTAGAAATCAGTTGGGGGACTTCAAAGTCTTATTCACTGGATATTTCTAAATTTTGAATACCAACTAGATAGATAATATTAAAAAAATGGGAGGTTGAAGAAGGTATGGTTATCAGTAAAAAGATATTCAAAATTGCTTCTGCATCATTTTTAGTGGCTTTAACGACCTGGATTTTGTTAAAACCACCTGTCGCCCTTGCCACATCAAATTCTTTTTCTGCTACGACCCAAGCATTTCAACTAGAAGGCGAATCAACGGCAGATAATATTAAGCTTAATTGGCAATTAGTTGACCATGCTGTAAAATATAATATTTTACGCTCAGATTCAATGAAGGGTACCTATGAAGTTGTTGGGACAAGAACAGGCTCTATTTGGGATGATTACGGGATTGGAAATTCAACTTATTGGTATAAAATTGAAGCAGTTGACAGCGAAGGTAATGTTATCAGTACGACTGATCCAATTAGTGGCACAGCATTAGTCGTTGATGGAAATGATTTTAAGGTCTATCATAATACAATGGCAAATGATTTAGAGATACCAAGCTCCATTAAAGTGGATGAGACCTATTACCGTTATTGGGCAGTCCGTTCAGATGATGGAAAGAGTAATATTTCCATTGTGGAGTTCACCTCTGAAGATGGAATTAATTTTGAGCAAGGACATGTGGTTTTAGACCATACTGACCATGAGGACTTGGGTAATGCCAAATTTGAAGGAACCCATGCTATTTATAATGCTGAGACTGGTCAAGTTGTTATTTGGGCTCACTGGGAAAACGGTCAAGACTATAGCGAAGCAAAAGCCATTTCTGTATACGGAACACCAGGCCAAAATGATTTTACGACTAAAGGTGCCTTTCGGCCTCAAGGAGAAGAATCCCGT
>Ga0153974_1000298_pt1 | contig 11653 bp, 8 predicted proteins | sample TSGA058MetaG_FD_104741 | JGI IMG/M metagenome (GOLD analysis project Ga0153974, IMG submission 104741) | Attine ant fungus gardens microbial communities from Georgia, USA - TSGA058 MetaG | ecosystem: Host-associated > Fungi > Mycelium > Unclassified | place: USA: Georgia, Yuchi Wildlife... | reverse complement strand
TGTAATAGTTTGACTAAATATGGTTATTCGTGGTAGTCTTTTTTTCTCTACAATCTGAAACGTTTATTGCGTTTTTTCTTTAAAGAAGTCTTTTTAGGGCTAATTAAAGATTGGAAAAGTTATGTTACTTTCATTAGTTTTTTTAGCTGGCTGTGGAAGCGGTTCAAGAAAGGAGAGGAAACCGTTAATCTTAAGCTCTGGCTAAATCAAGATGGTTATGCGGAAGCTTTGATTGATGAAATGGAAGAGGTATTTCCACATATTAATTTTACGTTTGAAAATGTTGGGGCAACAGATTCATTAACAAAATTAACACTAGATGGTCCTGCAGGAATAAGCGGTGATATTATGCTCATGACTCACCGTTCGGCATTTACTGGGATGAATGACAATTTACTATTGCCACTAGGTGATGAGTTTGGGGAGATGATTGAAGAGCGTATCTTAGAAAATGCTATGAATTTAGTTAGAAATGATGGTAAATATTTTGGAGTACCGCTAACAACAGAATCTGTCGCACTATTTTAATCCTCGCTTATCTTCTATAATAGGTAACATCTTCTAATACAAGGTCTAATGGCGGTTGTGTATTGTTAAATCCATATATGTATTTTTAACTTGTTAACTTAATTCAGCTGTTTTCATCAAACGCTATGCCCGAATTAGGTGTTCTCTTATAGTAATCATCTACGGCTTCTTAAACTTTAAATCTAAATTCAGGATGTAGAAAAATGTAGAAAGGTTTTTTGAATAGGTGTATAATAAAGCAGTATTTTTCAAAATAGATTCTTATTGAGTTCATAAGTTTGTTGACAGAAAAACAAAAAGTGGTATGTAAGGAGGGAACGTACGATGGAGAAATATTGTACTAAAGAAGAGGTGCATAATAGAGCTTTGCAAGCACGGGGGAAAACAGTCTTAGAGATAAATAATAATAAACATTTTGGGGAAAGCAATAAGAGTAGTATTGGAGATGCTTGGGAAGCATGGTTCGGCAAAGCCAAAGATAGTGATAAAGACCCGGATATGCGTGAAGCAGGAGTGGAATTAAAAGCTACACCTATTAAGCGGAATAAGAATGGAACAATAAGTGCGAAAGAACGTTTAGTATTAAACATTATAAACTACGAAGAAGTGGTTCTGGAATCATTTGAAAATAGCCATTTTCTTTACAAAAATGGAACGATTGAGCTTGCTTTTTATGAGTGGATTGCAAATGTATCTAAAGAAAATTTTATAATTAAGGATGTCGTATTATTTGAAATGAGAAAAAATGCTGTGGATTTTGCAATAATCAAACGAGACTGGGAAATAATTGATCATCATATTAAAGAAGGTCTGGCACATGAATTATCTGAAAGTTTAACGACTTACCTTTCTCCATGTACAAAGGGAGCAAGCTCTAAGACTGTGAGAAAACAACCTTTTTCTGAAACTCCCGCAAAACAACGGGCTTATTCACTTAAGACTGGTTATATGACTTACCTGTATAATACTTATGTGTTAGGCAAAGAACAATCTGAATCTATTATCACAAATCCAATAGATATAAAAGAAAAGAGTTTGGAAGATATAATTGTTGAAAAATTTAACAAATATAAAGGGCATACACAGTATGAGCTTATGAGGTTATTTAATATCAATTCAAATTGCAAACCAAATGCGAGGAATCCGGAAATTGTTAAAGGAATCTTAGGATTAAAAAATGATGCTGAACAAGCTCAGGAAATCCAAAAGGCAAATATTAAAATTAAGACGATTGTAGTCAATAAAGGTGCAACTACTAATAAAGAAGAGTTCAAAATTATGGACTATAAAATTGGAGAAGTCGTGAATGAAACTTGGGAAAATTCTGAACTTAAGGAGTTTTTGGAAGATACAAAATTTTTATTAGTTGTATTTGAAAGTGAAAATAATATCCAGACGTTTAAAGGTGTTAAATTTTGGAAAATGCCTTCTGAAGATATTCAATCAAAGGCAAAATTTGTTTGGGAAGACACAATAAATAAGTTGCAATCGGGAATCGAAATTACCTATAAACCCAATAAACGCACGACTAATTTAATAAATTCATCAGAAGAATTTGCTCTTTTTTCAAAGGTTTCAGCATCAAAATCATCATACCGTGAAAATACTCCTAACAGCGATCGATTACCATCTCCAGCTAAATGGGTTGACCGTCCAGATGAACTTAAAGAAGAATTTCAGGATTATTATATTACGAAACAGGCATGGTGGTTAAATAAAAAATATATGTTTGAGATTATCAAAGAATTATTATGCTAATTTAACATTTAAGTTAGATAAAACTCAGCTAATTGCGTCTTGTATGCTTAGCTGAATTTTTTTATTAGCGTTACCAACACAAAAAATCTGAATTAGATCTTGATCTTTAATTGATAATGAGTTATAATAAGGGTATGAATTTTGTTGAAGGAGTGGTTGGTTATGAATGATAATCAATTGAATATATTAGAATTGTTTGCGGGTGTAGGAGGTTTTCGTATCGGACTTGAGAATGCTGATAAGAAATTCTTTAATACAAAGTGGGCCAACCAATGGGAGCCTTCAAGAAAGGCGCAGGATGCTTTTAACTGTTATAATACTCGCTTTCCAGAGAGTATCAATTTGAATGAGGATATTGCATCAATTTCAAATGAGCGATTTGCTAAAATGGATGCAGATATGATTGTTGGTGGATTTCCTTGCCAGGATTACTCTGTTGCCAGAAGTCTATCTGGAGGAATGGGGATTCAAGGGAAAAAAGGTGTCTTGTTTTGGGAGATTATTCGTGCAACGAAAACAATTAAACCTAAATTTTTGATTTTGGAAAATGTTGATCGCTTATTAAAATCTCCGGCAAAGCAGCGAGGGCGCGATTTTGCAATTATGCTTTCCTCATTTAATGAATTGGGTTATACAGTAGAGTGGAGAGTTATCAATGCGGCTGAATACGGAATGGCTCAACGTCGTAGACGCGTGTTTATTTTTGTCTATCGAAATGACACGGTGATTGCTAAGCAGTTCGAAACGTTATTAGATTCAGAGATAATTTATGAAAAAGGAATGTTTGCAAGAGCATTTCCTGTTCAACATACGCCATATCAAGACCGTTATTCTTCTACCATTTTACCAAAAGATATTGTTGAAGTATCGGAAAACTTTTCAGGTTCGATTTTCAATACAGGAATTATGAGAAATGGCGAGTATACGACGATTGATACCTTACCTTTAAAAGAGAAGCCAGTAACTTTAGGAGAAATCCTACAACCGGAAAGTGAAGTCGCAGAAAAGTATTATTTGAAGGACGCAGCTATTGAAAAATTCAAATATTTGAGAGGTCCTAAAAAAATAGAACGTGTTTCGGCAGAAGGTCATATCTATACTTTTTCAGAAGGTGGAATGTCGGAAACAGATGATTTGGATAAGCCAGGTCGAACAATGTTGACTAGCGAGGCATCTAGTAATCGGAGTACGCATTTGATTAAAGTTAATGGGCGGTATCGAATGCTGACTCCAATAGAATGTGAGCGTCTGAACGGATTCCCGGATGATTGGACTCATATAATGACAGATCGCATGAGATATTTCTGTATGGGAAATGCTTTGGTAACAGGGGTTATTGAGCGAATTGGAAGTCAAATAAAGATATTGCTTTGCGAAGGGCAGCCTTTGAAAAGTAGAAATACGAATAATAGCATCTCTAATTTGACGGTGGAAACTAGACAAAAAATATTAAATGATATTGAAGGATTGAAGGTCAATAATTCGCTGAAGAAAAAGGCTTAAATTGATTTTGAATATTTAGTCAATTGATTATATCGAAGTTCCAAAGAAATTCATAATCAGAACAAAGTTTCAAAGCGGGGAATTAAAATGTTTGCTCAATGCTAATGCACTGGAAGATAAAAGAGGTTTAATGGCAAATTGAGCATTATTTAATAATAAAAGGTGCGTTCCAGCTGGACAATGTCATTAACTTAATAAGGTGATTAACAAAATGAAAAGAAAATAGTTTAAGGATTTTTGATTTCCTTTCATCATTTTCTTTTTTTATGGCATCGATTTTTAAATTCGGGTATGCTATAAAGCCCCTGGTAGTTGATTTTTTAAATTAGTAGTTGTATCCGTAGGATATTCTAGTTTTATTCTCTGTATTTCCACGCTTAAATTTTCTTCTTTTCTTTGCGTCTTAAAGAAGGGTGGCTTTTACACACTGTATTTGAAAGAGGGCAAGTAAATCAATGTAATACGAATTTCGAAATAAAAACACGACACCTTGCGGCCTTTTTTGCCCCATCCGTCATCACCCTTCCACACACGATGCTTTGGCATCGTGTGTGGAAGGCAATAGCACTGGAACAAAAAATACTCACAATTTGTCTTCTTTTAAAACCAAATTAGTATAAGATAATAAATTTGATACTATAGGAAAAGAGGTAAACGATTACACTATATACCGAAAGGAAAGTAGACTATATAATTAACTTAAGAATTTAACGAACTCGCTATCTAAGCGATGGTGCATCTTCTTAAAATATATAGAATAAGGGGTTGAATAAGATGAAACAGCCAAAGTTGGCGGCAGCATTATCATGTTTTATTTGGGGAGGTGGACAATTATATAATCGACAACGATCAAAGGCGGCATTTTTCTTTATATTCCAAGCATTTTTAATTGGAGTAGAATTAGTATCAGGGAATTATTTTACTGGAAGTTTTCAGTTTCGTGAAGCAGGATTCTTTGTAAAAGGAATCTGGGGGATGGTCACTTTAGGAACTGAAACTGCTATTTTAACAGATCAGGGACTAACTCCAGGTGATCACTCAGTTATTTTATTAATCCAAGGGATTATAGCTATTTTGATTTTAGGTATCTTTGTATCGATTTGGGTGATGAATATTAAAGATGCTTATTATACAGCTAAAGAAATAAATGAAGGTAATGGAACAATCATTAGTAGTAAAAAGTGGTTATTAAAAACTTGGGAACATTCTTTTGAATATATTGTGATGATTCCAGCAGGTTTAATGTTAATGATGTTTGTATTAATGCCAATTATTTTTGCCTTTTTAGTGGCATTTACAAATTATAATAATTCAAATTTACCGCCATCAAACTTAGTCAATTGGGTGGGATTATCTAACTTTAAATTTTTGTTCTCTATGGGTGGAACTGAGGCATTAGGAGGAGATATCTGGTTACATACATTCCAACATGTTTTCTTATGGACCATTTTATTTGCAATCGTATCAACGGCAGTTCCATTCTTTTTAGGATTATTTCAAGCTGTTATTTTAAATAATAAACGTGTCGTTGGAAAAAAAGTTTGGCGTAGTATTTTAATTTTACCTTGGGCGATGCCAGCGATTATTTCACAATTAAATTTCCAACAGCTATTTAATGGACAATTTGGACCGATTAATCGTTTTTTAATAGATAAAGGTTGGATTGAGACGCCTATTTATTGGTTAAGTGATCCTCATAATCCATGGCTACCGCGGTTTACGATTTTAGTCATTGGTTTTTGGCTAGGTTTTCCTTATTTTATGGCTTTAATGTCAGGAATTATGACTTCGATATCGAAGGATGTCTATGAGGCAGCAGAAATCGATGGAGCAAATGAGCGTCAGCAATTTTGGCAAATTACGTTACCGTTAGTTTTAGTAGCAACAGCACCATTACTAGTGATGTCCTTTGCTCATAATTTTAATAATTTTGGTTTAATTTATTTTTTAACTGAAGGAGGGCCGATTAATCCAAACTTTATTCATGCGGGACAAACAGATATATTAATCTCTTGGATTTTCAAGTTAACGCTAGATCATCGACTATATAATATGGCTTCAGTTATGTCTATTATTATTTTCTTGATTATCGGTTCGTTATCAGCATGGAACTTTACGAGAACGAGAGCATTTAAGGAGGAGATGTAAGACATGGCGACAACAACTAAATCACTAGGTATGCAGGGGGCAGGCAAAAGAAAAATAGATACAAGCCAAAATACGAAAAGTAAAATTAAAGAATTTTTTATCACCTTTGCAATTTATGCAGAATTAATTATTGTGTCAATTATCGTTTTATTTCCTATTCTTTGGATTGTTGGCTCATCATTTAATCCTGGTTCTTCGTTGGCGAGTTCATCGATGTTTCCTGAGAATCCAACTTTAAAACATTATCGAACTTTATTAACAGAGACTAACTATATTCGCTGGTATGCTAATACGTTTAAGATTGCTATAATTCATATGACTTTATCAATTTGTTTATCTACAAGTATGGGATATGTCTTTGGACGTTTTAAATTTAAGGGTAAAAAAGTTGCTTTGCTTTCTGTTTTAGTTGTTCAAATGTTTCCAAGCTTTATGGCCATGACGGCTTTATATGTTTTGTTCTTAACTTTTAATCTATTAGATAATCATTGGGCATTAATTTTATGTTATGCTGCAGGTCAGATTCCGATGAATACATGGTTAATTAAAGGATATTTAAGTTCAATCCCTAAAGAATTAGATGAATCTGCCATGTTAGATGGAGCCTCGAAAATCCAGATTTTTACGAAAATTATTTTTCCATTAATTAAGCCGATTGTTTCATTTGTAGCTGTTACAACATTTATGACACCATGGATGGACTTTATCTTTCCACGTTTAATTATTAGCACCAATGAAAATTTAACGTTAGCAGTTGGACTTTTTGATATGATCAGTGGTGAGACTCAAAATAATTATACAATGTTTGCAGCAGGAGCAGTATTAGTAGCTGTTCCAATTACGATTGCGTATGTTGGTTTACAGAAATATTTAATTGAAGGAATTACAGCAGGAGCTAGTAAAGGATAAGTTTATGTCCCCTTTTAGTAAAAATGTTTAAAAACTGTTTACTAAGAGGGGATTTTTATTAGTAACTGTTGAAAGCGGTGTTATTAGTATTTGGCTATAAGTTTTGGAATCCAGAATAAAAGGAGAACTTATACTCATTCCCTTTTAAAGTTAGGATGATTCGCCAGGGGATTTTCTTGTTAGGCTAGGCGTCAAAAGTTCAGTGGAGGGCTACTATTTTGACAACAACGTTTAACTGGAAAAAGACTGTTATAAACCTAGATTTTTAAATGTAATTAGTAATATTTTAGAATGATTCTTGTTGGGAAGAATATGAAAGCTGTAAGTAATTGGCCGAAAGGTCGGGGTAGGTCACGAAATAGAGAAAGACTAAATAAATCTAGGAGGGGTTTACATGAATGTTAGAGTAAAGTGGATGTTATCTTTTATTGTTTTTTTAGCTATTTTCATTCCTGTTACAGCAGCCAGTGCTAATGATGAAGGTGTTATTGTTTTTCATTATCAGCGACATAATGAGGATTATAGGGATTGGGGGCTCTGGCTTTGGCCGTCGGGCCATGAAGGAAGTGCTTATGAGTTTGAGGAGGCAGATGAGCTTGGAGTTAAGGCTTATATTGATTTAAATGAGTTTGATTTAAAGGAAGCAACAGAACTTGGTTTTATTGTTCGTCAAGGTGATTGGGAAGATAAGGATGTAGATGAAGATCGTTTTGTTGATTTAACGCGGATGGTGGATGGTGAGTTACATATTTATTTAGTGGAGGGTGAAGTGGCTATTTATTATGATGATGATGCTATTGATTTGTCACCGAATTTGGTTTCTTCGACTTTTGAGTCGTTGACGGAAATTAGGTTGGAAACCAGTGTCCCAATTGAGGATGCTGAGGGTGTTGAGGTGAGAACAGGTTCAGATGAGCCGGTTGAAATTAGAGAAGTGGTGGTAGAAAATAGATCAACGCTTCGAGTTGTGTTAGAGGATGAAATAGTTTTAGAGGAGACGTATTTTATTATGAAAGATGGATTTAAAGAAGAAATTCAAGTTTCTTTATCGGGATTATTTGACTCTGAAGCGTTTCATGAAGCTTTTTATTATGATGGTAATGATTTAGGTTTTGTTTATTCGCCGACTGAAACCACGTTTCGGGTATGGGCACCTACTGCTAGCCATGTCGTTTTAAATTTGTATGAAGAAGGTTCTGGAGATAATTTGATAGCGGCCATTCCCACATCGAGGGATGAAAAAGGGACTTGGATTGCAACAGTGGAAGGTGATTTGAACCTAACCTATTATACGTATGAGGTGACGGTTTACGGACGCACCCAAGAAGCTGTTGATCCTTATGCACGTGCTGTGGGGGTTAATGGTAGACGGGGGATGGTGATTGATTTGGAAACGACGAATCCTGAGGGTTGGGGAAATAGTCGTCCGGATTTTAGTGGGAATTTGACGGATGCGGTGATTTATGAATTACATATGCGAGATTGGTCGTCTCATGAGTCATCGGATATTGAGCATGTTGGGCAGTTTTTGCAGTTTACGGAGCCGGGAGCGACGGATCATATGACGGCACTGGGAATTACTCATTTACATTTGTTACCGGTGTTTAGTTTTTCGTCCATTGATGAGACTCGTTTGGATGAGCCACAGTTTAATTGGGGTTATGATCCGTTAAATTATAATGCTCCTCAGGGGTCGTATTCGACGGATCCAACGCGAGGAGAGATTCGGATTAATGAGTTTAAGCAAATGGTGCAGTCCCTTCATGATAATGGGATTCGTGTGGTGATGGATGTGGTGTACAATCATACGGGGCCAACGGCAGATTCAGATTTTAATAAGATTGTGCCGGGCTATTATTATCGTCAAGATGCGTATGGAAATTTTTCTGATGGTTCGGGTTGTGGGAATGAGACGGCTTCGGATCGTGGGATGATGCGAAGGTTTATTGTGGATTCGGTGGTGTATTGGGCGACGGAGTATCAGGTTGATGGTTTCCGTTTTGATTTAATGGCGTTGCATGATGTGGATACAATGAATGAGGTTCGTGCAGTATTAGATGAGATTGATCCAACGATTATGATTTATGGTGAAGGTTGGGATGCTGGGGGTTCAGCTCTTGACCCTGATTTGGCAGCTTCAAAGGTGAATGCCGGATTGGTGCCGGGGATTGCCATGTTTAATGATGATTTACGGGATGGTGTGAAGGGCAGTGTGTTTGTTGAAGAGGAGCCAGGTTTTGTAAATGGAAATTTTAGTTTTGCAGAGCGAGTTAAATTTGGAATTGTAGGAGCTGTGTGGCATCCACAAATTGATTATCAGTTAGTTGGGCAGGCAGGAGGTTCTTCTGAGCCTTGGGCAATAGATGCGGCTCAGTCGGTAAATTATGTTTCAGCTCACGATAATCATACTTTATTTGATAAGTTACGTTTGACTTTGCCAGATACGGATTTTGAGACGATTAAGGCGATGCAAAAACAGTCTAATGCTATTGTGTTAACGGCTCAGGGAGTTCCGTTTTTACATGCAGGTGTTGAGATGATGCGGACAAAAGATTTTGATCATAATAGTTATCAATCTCCTGATGAAGTTAATCAACTTAATTGGAATTGGTTAGATGAGCACCAGGATGTTTTTGAATATTATCAAGGTTTAATTGCTTTGCGGGCGGCGCATCCAGCTTTTAGAATGTCGGAGCAGGAAGATATTGAGGAGCATTTAACGTTTATGGAAGATGTGGAAGTAGGTGTCATCGGGTTTCATTTGAGTGATTATGCTAATGGGGATTCGGTTTCAGATATTGTGGTTGTTCATAATGTCACCGAAGAAACACAGGAGATTAGTTTACCGATATCAGGGACTTGGAATGTTGTGGTTAATGATGAGGCTGCTGGAGTTGAGACACTAGCAGTTATTAAGGGAAGTAGTATGAGTGTTAACCCTCATTCGTCCTATGTGTTAATGGCCGATACGGGACTGGAAGAAGAACGCTCGTTGTTACCGATCTTAATTGGTGCTGGTATTATCGGTGTTGCGGCATTAGTGGGATATAGGGTGAGTAAGAAGAATCAAAATAAAGGATAAATTTATTAGTTTTAGAAGTGTAGCTGAGTTGAATATTTAAGATGATAAGTATGTCATAATGTAAAAGTTAAAAGAAAACCTAGGAACAAGACTTTTGAAAAGTGCTAGTTTCTAGGTTTTTTTGATTAAAAATAATTTTGTTTTAACTTTGTGCTGTAGAGTTACAATTGATGTGAGACCTTAAGGTATAGGAAAAATGATGTCTATCCAAAAATGTAAGTAACCAACTAACCATTTATTATGACAGGATAGCATGGCTATGACTAATGCCACATTCTGAAAGTTATTTTCCACATGATTTGTTAACTTCATACTACGCTTTCAAACTCTATCGTTCTAAGCACTCTGTTCGTTTTGTTTTATTTTATTTTATCACGCTATAAAAATCCCTTTGTCAGTTATCGCCAAAGGGATTGAGGATTATTTTATATTATTCTGAAACGACAGAAATCCTTTGATGAATATGATTTCCCTTTACTGCTTCATCAATCATTGCAATAGCATAATCAGCATAGCTAATGGTACTTTCATTTTTAGAATTGAGAATAAGTTCTTCCCCACCTAAAATGTATTTTCCGGTCTTTACACCTTCTACCTGGAAATCTGCGGCAGGACTTACAAATGTCCATCTTACATCTTTTCGTAAGCGAAGTTCTTCCAACGATTTATTTTGTGCTGCTGCTAATGGCTTGAACAATTCAGGAAAATCGGGACCATCAATCAATTGCATTGTATGTTCTGGATTTACATAAAGGCTTCCAGCCCCTCCGACTACTAAAAGTCTTGTTTCTTTACCACTAAGGATATCACATAAATGTTTTAAAGAAGTACTGTGTTGTGATAAGGTTTCCGGTGTCCATGCACCAAATGCATTAATAACTACATCAAACTCTTCCAAATCAGCAGTAGTCAAATCAAATAAGTCTTTTTTAATTACCTTTTTAGAAGCGGTTTTATTTTCACCGCGCACAACAGCAGTGACATCTAGTCCCCTTTCAACAGCTTCTTTTACAATAAGACTTCCTTGCTTTCCATTTGCGCAAATAACTGCAATTTTCATTATAATTACCTCCATTGTATTTATGACAAGCTTGCTTTATCTTGCCTGTACTATTATACTATGGTAGTAAGGATGAAATGTAAAGTAAGCACATTAAAGTGCTATACTTACCAAAAAGTAACTAATGTAATAAATGGAGGTATAAATGTATGATTAGTATAAAAGAATTGCCAGAATGTCCAGTTGAAATAACTTTAACATTGATTGGTGATAAATGGAAAGTTCTTATTTTAAGAGATTTAGCTTCTGGTACGAAGCGTTTTGGAGAATTAAGAAAATCAATCGGAAGTGTATCACAAAAAGTCTTAACAACACAGCTTGGGGCAATGGAAGAAAGCGGATTAGTAAACCGGAAAGTGTATGCAGAAGTACCACCACGTGTAGAATATACATTGACTATAGTTTAGAACCTATTTTAGATGCTATGATGAAGTGGGGAAAGGAATATAAGAAAAAATGCAATCAAAAGGCCTAGGTATTACTCTAATACTTAATCAAAATACGTTTCTTTTTATTATGCTTCCAACAGTCTTATATACAATAAGTTAAGAAATTTTAAGAATCTGCTACATCGAATGCATGAGGTGTCATATACCCTTTATCATTATTCATATCTACTTTAGCGGAGATTTAAGCTTTTAATTCTTTTTTATATTAGAATTATA
>Ga0153974_1000294_pt1 | contig 11711 bp, 8 predicted proteins | sample TSGA058MetaG_FD_104741 | JGI IMG/M metagenome (GOLD analysis project Ga0153974, IMG submission 104741) | Attine ant fungus gardens microbial communities from Georgia, USA - TSGA058 MetaG | ecosystem: Host-associated > Fungi > Mycelium > Unclassified | place: USA: Georgia, Yuchi Wildlife... | reverse complement strand
TGGCTAATAAATTTTCGATATCTATATCAAAATCTTCAATAAATTGTAGAGCCTTTTCTTCCTCGCCTTGATCAAGATAGTAATAAATAATTGCTAAGTGATGGTTCGAGTAATCTGTATTTTCCGTCAATATCGTTCCTCGCATAAATAAACCACTTATCAAGACTCCCAACGTAGCTATTGCTAGTAATGTACGGGATAGGAAACGTGGATAAGATGGCATTCCTAATATAGTTGCAATTAAGAATCCTCCTAAAAGTCCTCCTAAATGACCGTAACCATCAACAGAAGAATCAATGAAAGCCCAAAAAAATGATAGGATTAGAATTGGAAAGACCATGTTTTTAACGAGTCCCATAAACATTTTACGATTTTCTATTCCTAAAAATAATAATGCCCCTACTAATCCATATGCTACTGTTGAGGCGCCTAAAGATATATTGGCGACAAAGGCATAACTAAATAAATTCCCAATAAAAGCTGATCCTACTATTAAAATAAGGACCTTCCACCACCCAAATACTTGTTCTGTCATTTTCCCAAATTGATAAGTAAAAATCATATTGACTAATAAATGCATTAAGTCGAAGTGAATTAAGCTTGGGGTTAAAAGTCGCCAATATTCACCGTTTAAAATCATTGGATTATATTTAGCCCCATAGATAATGGCAATTACATTACCCCAAGTGTCTATAGGTTGAAATTGAAAGTAAATAAAGACCAAAGCTAGAATACTTAAAAATACTAGAATAACATAGGGCCGCTTTTGAAATGTTAAAACTTTATGAACTTCTAATGCTTTTTTCTTAGTCACATTTTGAATTTCAATAATTAATTCACTCATGGGGCGTTCTAATGTTTCTTTAGATAAATCAGGATAAAATTGTGTTAAATCCTTGTCATTTACCATATCCTCAGCTGTTTTTACACTTATAACTTTTACATAAGAACGCTCAGATTGCAATAAAGGAGTGCTGAAGTCATCTAAATTTAATATAGCTACATTTAATTTCCAAATTAAATAGCGACGACGAATTCGAGATCGAATATGGTCAATTTGTTTAAAGATTTGAGCACTTTGCTCTTCGTTAAAGATATTTCGTTGATTAAGGTAAATTAGCTGAACTGTTGGATGTGCCAAATTTTCAAGCCAGACATCTCGTTCATTTCCAACATAGATATAATTCTCCTCTATAATCAAGTAATTAATAATATTCATCGCAAACTCGCTTTGAACACCCATCCTTACCTCTTTCATCACACCTTTTTTCTCCATTATTCTATCACCTAAACCTATCTTAATTTTTCAAGATCATGAATTGTTTTTTCAAAATAATCTGGCAGAGGGGCTGAAAACTCTAGATACTCTTGAGTTTTTGGATGGTCAAAACCTAAAATTGCTGCATGTAAAAATTGACCGTGTCCGACATCGATGGTTTTACGAGGTCCGTATTGTGGGTCCCCAGCTAATGGAAAGCCAATATAGCGCATATGTACTCGAATCTGATGAGTGCGGCCAGTTTCTAAGCGGCATTCAATTAAACTGTATTTTTGAAATCGTTTTAAAACCTTAAAATGTGTGACAGCATGTTTACCGTTTTCTACAACAGCCATTTTTTTGCGATCTTTAGGATCTCTTCCAATTGGTGCGTCGATAGTTCCATTTTCATGGGGAATAACTCCATGAACCAAGGCTAAATAACGGCGTGTTACCGTCTTTTCCACTAATTGATTTACTAATGATTCGTGAGCAAGATCATTTTTAGCAACCATTAATAAACCCGATGTGTCTTTATCAATTCGATGAACAATCCCCGGACGTAAAACTCCATTAATTCCTGATAAATCTTGAATTTGTGCCATTAAACCATTAACTAAAGTTCCATTCATACTTCCAGGTGCTGGATGGACAACCATTCCCGACGGTTTATTGACAACAATAACATACTCATCTTCATAAGCGATATCTAAGTCCATAACTTCAGGTACGACTTCTAAAACTCCTGGTTCTGGAACTCTAAGTTCAATTTTATCATTTAAGCGACATTTGTAATTCGCTTTTTCTTGCTTCTCGTTTACTAAAACAGCACCACTTTTAATAAGGTTTTGTAAATATGAACGAGATAAATCTGGTGATGTATCACTTAAGACCTTATCTAATCGATTACCAACTAGATGTTCTTGTACTACTATGTTTTCTTGTTCCATAATGGTCATCCTTTCAAAAGAGCAAGCCGCCTCTTTAACCTAAATATCAATTCTAGGTTAAGCGACATTTTTCTACTGATAAATTTGCATGCTATTCTGTTTTCAGCTTTTTTTGCTTTGTATCCAAAAAAGCATCGACGGCCATAATGGCAACTCCAATACATAAAGCACTATCAGCAATATTAAAAATAGGGAAATTATATCCAAAAATAAAAGTATCGATAAAATCTATCACCTCTTGATAGATAATGCGATCAATAAAATTACCAATTGCTCCACCGAGGATTAATGAGAAAGCAATAGTTAATCGTTTTTCTTGCTGTATATCAATCCGTTTTAACCAAGTAATAACGACACCAATAACAATAATAGTCACGATATAAAAGAAAAACATTCTTCCTTGTAAAATTCCCCATGCAGCTCCTGCATTGCGATGGTAGGTTAAATAGAGAAAATTATCTATAATAGGAATAGAATCTCCAATTTGCATAAGGTTTGTTACTAAACTTTTTGTTATTTGATCTAATGCAACTGTTAAGATGACAATAGTAAAAACAACCGCCATTTACTTCACTGCTCCTTTGCTTTCCTTTTTATTCACTAAGTAAAACTCATCAAATCTACTGATATGTTTTCACTTAACAACATTTCTAAATTATAACAAACAATGAAATATTTGTATACAGATTTAGGATTTCCTGGCTTTAAAAATACCTATTTCATAAATCTAACCTTTACTAGCTTTTAAAATTAGCAGAAACTACTTAAAGCCATTGATGTGGCCTTTCCTGAATATCATGGTTTTTTTAGTAAGATTATACTAATTTGACCGCTTTTCCTACAGCTTTAGAGTTCTCAACGGTTTGAGCCTATCGACTTCAAAATCCATTAAATACCAATCTTCTGCTAGCGAATGAAAACTCTTGGCAAAGACTTCAATGGGTAGCACACCTTAGCTATCTCTTTTGAAATCAAATCTTTAATTTAACTGATTCTAGAGTTTGAAGGTCAAATAAAAAATACAAAAATCCCTTAAGTGAATATTTTAAAATGTAATAGTATCCATGTTTATAAATTTTATTTTTCAGGATTTTCGTTTTATTTTGAGCTTTTTCATTGCCCTCGAAACATCATCAGGACATGTTGCAAGAAAACTGGTAAATGTACTTTTCAAATTTTTATCTATAACCATTGAGTTTAAGCGCATACCCTAGAGCAAGAAGACGTTATTCAGAAAACCACTCTGTCGGTCTTTTTGACATCCCCTTTTTTAAAAAAATCCATCTAAAGAAATCTCTTAAATTTTTTATTATTTTTACTTTACTTTTTCTTAGTTAGCTTTAGGGTATGGTATGGAGATTTTAATCAATCCTCCTTATTCATGATGGTCGTTTTTAAATATTTCATGCTTATTTTTTAACAGTTAACTAGATTGTATTCATTTAGTCAAAGTTTAAAGTTACGACATAAAAGTTTTTAGCAGCAATCGTGCTTTCCGTTAAAGCTTTTATATCATCTAAGTAAATGTTATCAGATACTTCGCGAGAAGTAAAGATTAATAAAGGATAATAAGAACCTTGACATCCAGCCTTTTCAAAGTTGAATAGAATTTTTTTAAGTTTATAGTAATTTTTAAACGGAAATAAATTTGGATAATTTCTCTAAAAGAATGTGGCTTGGATAGTTGAAAAAACTTTTTATAAATATTTTCATGATAAAGTTTCAATTTTATAAGGAGCTATATGCATCTTATGTTTATCTTAAGATAGGTAAAGTGATAATAAAGTCAGTCCCCGTTTCAGGCTTGCTAGTTACATGGATGGTCCCTTGATGCAGTTCGATAATTTGTTTAGCAATGGCTAACCCAAGTCCAGTTCCTTCTGTTCTTTCTCTAGTATGGGTACCTCGATAATAGCGTTCAAAAATGGTAGCCAATTGTTCAGTTTTGATGCCACGACCATTATCCTGAATATGGATTTGGATTTCAGACTGCTTCTTTTTTGTCCAAACTATAACGTGTGTCTCTGGAGGATTATGAACCAAGGCATTAATAATTACATTTTGCAAGGCACGGCGTAGAAGATGAGAATCAATATTAATTTTGATTTGGATATCACACTCAAGATTTAGATTGTGTTCACTAAAATGAGGGTCATTTATAAGGTCAATCAGCAGTTCTTTTAGAAAACGTTGGAGACGTACGGGTTTCGGGTTATAAGGTAGGGCTCCGGCTTCGAGTTGGTAGGTCAGTTTCAAGTCATTAATGAGCTGTTCCGTATGATTAACATTACGTAGAATAATAGTCCCCGTTTCCTTGATTTCGTCTTCCGGATGATTGCTAAGTAGTTCAGCATAGCCCTTGACCGGGGAAAGAGGCGTCTTTAAGTCGTGAGTAATATTAGCAATCCACTCTTGTCGCAGTCGATCAGTTTTCAATTTGGTAGCATCACTGATTTTTATTTCTTCGTTCATTTGGTTAAGTGTACGATATATTTTTGCAAAAATACCTGTCTCAGAAAAAGTTTGATAGTTCCTAAAAGCCAAAGCTTCTATTCCTTTCGTAATTTTTGAAAGTTCTCGAACGAGCCACAGTCCATAGAGTAAGGCTAAAACAACCAAAGCACCGACTACTATAAAGAAAAGATTTATAACCAAAGGCCCCATCCTTCCAACTCGTTCATAATTGTAAAAGAAGATGTATTTTCCAATGGCATGAGGAAAACCAATTAAGTAGCTTAAAGTTGTCCCGTCACTATTTAGAATTTGACTAACGAAAATAGTATATCCATCTTCATAGTGATGGTCAGCTAACGAAATAAGTTGGGAAGCTGTATAGGCAGTTGGCTGATGATTCGGACGATTATGAGAAGTCAATTCAACACCATTTTCATCAATGAGCTGGAACCATAAGCCAAATTCATCTAAGTATGCAAGACCCGTATCAGTAATGATAGAAATGTCATTTTCTAAATCAAGCCAAAAACCAAAGTTACGGGTAAATTGCAGAGGCCATGAAGCAGAATTTCTTCCAGCCAAATCAGGAGTTGAAAAAAGATAAAAATAGAGACTTATGCCACCGATTAACAAAACTATAATCAAGCCACTAAGAAATAAAAAAATTCGCTTAAAAGGATTAACTTTCATCAGGATCCACCAATTTGTAACCGAATCCCTTGACTGTGCGGATATAAACTGGAGCATTAGGAGCATCCTCTACTTTTTCCCTTAATCGGCGAATGTGAACCATGATAATATTGTCACAACCATAGCTATCCTGACCCCAAACTGCTTCATAGAGACTTTCGCGGCTAATGACTCGGTTTTTATTTTCAGCTAAATGTTGCAGTATAGCATATTCTCGGGCTGTTAATTCCAATTTTCGCCCATTCTTTAAAGCTAGACAGCCTTCTAAATCCAATTCTAAAGCGCCGATTTTAAGAATCCTACTCTTGCTAGTTTGTTTATAGTTTGCTCGCCGTAGTTGGGCTTTAATCCGAAAAGCGATTTCTCGTGGGCTAAAGGGCTTAGTCACATAATCATCGCCTCCAACTGATAATCCCAAAATCTTATCAAGTTCTTCATTTTTAGCAGAAAGGAAAAGAATCGGCACTTGAGAAAATTGCCTGATTTTACGACATACTTGAAATCCATCCATCTTTGGTAACATAACATCAAGGATAATTGCATCTGGTTTAATATCCTGGCAAAGGGTAACTGCTGTTTGACCATTATTAGCTTTATAAATTTTATGAAATCCTTCTATGAACAATGTCTTTTCTAATAAATCTAAAATATCTTGCTCATCATCCACAATCAAAATTTTATATTCATTCATTGGCTCTCCTCATTTCAATGTTTTTTTTATTATACCCCATATTCAGCAAAACCTTCCAGAACTTAAGGTAAATGTAAGGTAAGCTAAAGCTCATTGAAAGGTACAACAGATGTAAATTTAAAGAGGATAATACATGGAGATTAATCTGCAAAATGTAACACTTAAGCCATACAACATTCAATGGCTTAAGTGTTATAATTGAAGAAGATTTTATAGATTTATTAGGCTAATATTTTTTATGGCTTCAGCGCAGATGATGAAATCGAGAAAGAATTTACTAAAAGAATCTACAGCAACTTAGAACTATACTAAAAATGGAAATCAGAGCCATCGTATAATTGACCATAAAGAGAAGTAATGAAGAACCTATCGTAACTGAAACTATAATATTGAATACTATAATGACAAATATTGAAGAGGCCATTGCTAGAGAAGCAAGTGAAAAATAAACTGATAAAATTAGTAGAACTGGATTTGTTGACGCTCTTTCTATAAAATGTCGAGCATCTGGGTCCACAAACAGGTATGTAGAATTATCAGGTCAGTAAGTTTTAAGAATAGCTTTACTCCAAATTCCTTCTTATCTCATTTTCACAATTCCAGTGGGGTGAATCTATATTTTCGGATTTTCTTTATTTTCCATTGGTACAATCCAAGCCTTTCAAACTCCAATATAAAACCGCAATGCTCCATTACTTTGCATGATGCAATATTGTTTGCGTGACATATTCCAACAATTTCAGATATATTTAATTTATCTAAGATAAACGGTAGAAATATGTTTACTGCTTCTGTTGCATACCCTTTGCCTGTAAATACTTCGCCAATATGATACCCAATCTCCCAACCGTTTTTAATGGGGGCGGCTTGAACATTTCCGATGTGTTGTCCGTCATTAAGTACAATGGCATAGACTTTAGATTTTCCATCTATATCATAATATAATATCAGCGATTTTAGGGTTTTCATAGCGATTTCCTTTGTCTCGAAGACCTCATCAGGTAGATTTTTTCTGTTATTATCGTCAAGTTAATTTAGATGTACACTTTCAGCCATATCTAAGGTGAAAGGAGCTATATAATCGTTCTGCTTGTAATTTCATTTGTTTAATCCTTTCTGTTTCTGCATTTTATCTAATAAATTCAGAAAGTGGCTTTTGTTCTATGATATGTCTAAACCACCGTATGCTGTCTTGTAGATGTTGTAACCCTAAATAAAGAGTAGACAACTCATAATAATCGTCATTATCCGTTGTATTTGATAAACTTTGTTCCATAGCTTTTAATTTTCGCAGAACTTGTTGATGATATAATTCGTATTCTGCGAGTTGTTGATTGCGTATATCTTCCGGCAACTTCCCAAAAAAATATATTCTTGCCAATAAAGAATCTGAGCTGGAGCTTGGATTGAAAGGTGTGGAAAGCCTACCCCCGCCAGACTTTCATCATAGTAAGCATATTCTCTACGCCACCAGCCCACGCTTGCAATAGAAGATGCCGAAGTATAATTGTTTCATGACCATTTACCAATTGGGTATATAAGCAGATACCGATTTCGCATAAACTTCTTTAATCCGTAAATATAATATTTTTAACAAGGGCATTTTCATTTGGAAATGCTCTTTTTTAACGACTTTTCTAAGATTTAATTTTAGAATATCTTAGATTTTACTTTTATTTTGTTAGTAACTAGTGGAAAGACAACTTTATATATGTATTTTTGCAACTTGAACTACTCTTGCCATAAATAATATAATTTTTAAAGGTCATAAATTGACGTTTTTAAAGCCAAAATTATCCTTGTTTAAGTTTGTAAAAAGTATTAAACTTTAAGATGAAATACGAGGGAGGTTCAAAAAATGATGTTGAATGAGCAATTAAATAGTAATTTAAATGTTGAAAAAAGCTCCGAAGCTTTATTGAGTCAAAAAAAAATTAATACTTTAGTAGCGGACTTTACAAGTCAAGTTCGGATTAAAACCCTTTTAAATATCGAATATGCAGTAAAAGATGGATATTCTTTGCATCTTCATTTACTTCAACCGGACTACATCAAATTAGAAAATAAGAAATATCCATTAATCGTTTTTACCCAAGGATCGGCTTGGCGCAAACAAAACCTTGGTAATGAACTTGTTCAGTTAGGTGAAATAGCTAGAAGAGGTTATCAAGTAGCGATTGTACAATATCGAGAAAGTGATATTGCCCCATTTCCTGCACAAACTATCGATATTAAATCAGCGGCTTCTTTTTTGATTACAAATGCGGAACAATATCAAATTGATATCAAAAATATAATCTTGTGGGGAGACTCTTCTGGTGCTCATACCAGCCTTATGGTAGCTGCAACAGATGAAAATCCTAACTTTAAGGATGAACATTGTATAATTGACTCAATCAAGCCGAAAGCCGTTATTGATTTTTATGGTCCAGTTAATATTTCTACTATGCACCAAGAGTCTAGCGATCAAGATCATGTTTCAGCTGATAGCCCTGAAGGAAGGTTAATTGGTGGGAAAAATATTATCGGAAATTTTGATTTGGCTAGAACAACAGATCCTACACAGTATATGGATAAAAATTTCCCACCCACTCTTATTATCCATGGTAATGCTGACAATATAGTTCCTTATGAACAAAGTGTTTACTTATACCATATCTTAATTAAATTAGGAATCGAAGTAGAGATGTTCAATTTACACGGAGCAGCTCATGGTGGATCTGCTTTTTGGACCAAAGAGATAATTGACTTAGTCGAAGAATTTATTAAGAAACAATTACAAAAATAAATCCTATTTTCGAAAAAATGCTGGAAATTTTGCAATCAGAGACGTTGGTAAACAATGTTTCTGATTTTTGAATTCCAAAACTTTTCTTATTTATAGGGGTTTTTTCAACGGTCTCATTAGAGCTGACTTTTTTGGAACATATAGTTAAAGTAGAAGTTTTGGTAAAGAAAATCAAAAGACTTTTAACAAGGTCATAAAATCCCCTTTTTTAAGCCGAAAACTTACTTTTTAAGTTTTTTGTAAACGCATATAATATATACAATAAGTAGGTTAAAACTTGCTTATACAAATTCACTTTAAAAATCAGAGTAACTTCGCAAGGATTTTTTCTGTTATGTTAGCTGTCGTTGATTTTTGGTACTTTAAACATCTTACTACAACAATAGGTTGCCTATGTAACCAAAATGCCCGGGATTTAATGCTTACATAAGAATGAAGGAGTACCTCGATAGACTAGATGCCAAAGGCCCAGTAAAGTGGAGCTTCAATAAGACTATTGGCAACGACATATAACTGAAAAAAGAGTGAAGAAGCCAGATTTTAAAACTTAATTAGTATTAATTGAGAGGAGTAGAGAAATGAATTATCAAGTAACAGCACAATCAATTATCAAAGCCATAGGGGGCGAATCAAATGTTTTACAATTAACCCATTGTATGACACGTCTTCGCTTTAATTTGAAGGACGAAACCATAGTCGACGATGCGAAAGTAAAAAACATTAGTGGTGTTTTGGGAGTTACTGCAAAAGGGGGCCAGTACCAAGTAATTATTGGACCAAAAGTTTCCGGTTTATATGAGGAAATAATAAGCCAAATCAAGTTACCCACTGGCGTTGATACAAAAATCCCACAAACAAAGAAAACGAATTCTCTAAAATCTACTATCAATAATATATTCAATTTTCTTGCCGGATCTATGACTCCTTTAATTCCAATCCTTTTAGCAGCATCATTGATGCAAACAATCGCTGTTATGATTGGCCCGCAGTTATTAGGATGGGTTAATGAATCAAATGATATGTTCCGTTTGTTCATGTTTACAGGTCAAGCAGGTTTTTATTTCTTACCGGTTTTCATCGGTTATTCGGCTGCTAAGAAACTTGACGTCAGCATTCCTATTGGGATGTTGTTAGGTGGGATTTTACTTTCACCCGTTTGGTTTGATATTGTAGAATCAGGCGAAGCATTTAGTGTTTATAGACTTCCAGCTTTCCTTCAAAATTACAATGGTTCTGTATTGCCAATGGTTCTGACCATTTATGTAATGAGTCATGTCGAGCGCTTCTTAAAGAAATATTCGCCAGATTTGTTAAAAGTTTTTTTAGTTCCATTTGGTACATTAATCATAATGCTTCCTCTAATGTTTGTTGTATTAGGGCCTCTTGGTCAGTATATCGGTATCTATATTAGTGAATTCATTATTAGCATCAATGGTATTGCTGCACCAATCGGGGTTGCGTTAATCGCCGTTGCTTTCCGTTTTATGGTTTTGACAGGAATGCATCCCATTATGTTTGCTTACTTATTTACAACGTTTCCAACAATGGGATATGATGATTTCTTGATACCTGGGATTCTTGTTACAAGCTGGTCAGCAGTTGGTATTGCTATTTCTGTTATCCGAAAATTGAAGAAACGCGAAGATAAACAACTTGCAATGGGGTACTTAGTTACCTGGTTCTTTGGGTCTGTGGGTGAACCCATGCTTTATGGATTATTCGTAAAATATAAAACACCACTAATTGCTGGAATCATCTCAAGTGCCATTACAGGTTTACTTGCTGGGGCTTTAGGCCTAAGGGCATATGTAATGTCAACGATTAATGGGGTATACGCATTATTTTCATTTGTTGGTGGGGACACACAAAACTACATCGCTTTAGTTATAACTATAATTGTGGCAGTAGTTTCAGGCTACATCACCATGTCATTCTTTGAACTTGGTGGAGAGGAGCATGAATTAGAATAGCAAACTGCAGACTCTACTAAAAATAAAAATTACTCTAGCTTGACAAAAACTATCTACAATTGTTATTAGAAAAATCTACTCTTTTAAAGTTTATCATCTACTACAAAAATCATAAAAAAAGAGAACTCAAAATTTTAAACTGTACCCTATAGACTGGATGTAAAAAAGTGCGAAGTCTATAGGATTTTTATTTAATGGCTCATCACCAATAAATCTGAAATATACACGCCAATATAAGAAAAGGTGCCAACCTCTTGAAGTTAGTACCTTTCATTTATTTTTATCCGACACCTATTTAGTGTACGAATTTTGACATTTTCTTTCACAAAAAAACCACCTTCTGATTTAGTTAAGTTATCCGAAAACTAAATAAAGGTGGTTTATTTTCTCCTGAAAGCAATAGTAAAAGTAAATTTAAAAGAAATCATCTGAATTGAATAATTTTACTATAAAACTTTAAGTTGCAAATTCTCAAATAAATAGCCCAATCAAGAAAATCCCTATTATTATATTGTTACAGACACAATATATGAAAGGAAATTCTCTTGATTGGGTTATGAACATTATTTTAACACATCTAACAATTTTTGATAATTAGAGAAAAAATTTCTTAACTTCGCAAAATACTTTTCTAGAACTGGGATGTTGTAGTGAATAATAAAGAAAAAATAATAAAACAACAGTGAAAAACAAATTGATTTCCATATAAAATAAGATATAAAAAAGAGTCATCAAATTTTTAATGACTCTTCTTTTTGGGATAAATGTATTAGAATTCTTTAGTAGCAGCGTTAATTGATGATGAACGGTAAGTGATTTTTTTGATTGGTAATTTATCTTTTAAAAGTTCATAGAATAACTCAATAAGGTTTTCACAAGTTGAAACCTTTTTGGTTACTACAATTCGATA
>Ga0153974_1000293_pt1 | contig 11760 bp, 8 predicted proteins | sample TSGA058MetaG_FD_104741 | JGI IMG/M metagenome (GOLD analysis project Ga0153974, IMG submission 104741) | Attine ant fungus gardens microbial communities from Georgia, USA - TSGA058 MetaG | ecosystem: Host-associated > Fungi > Mycelium > Unclassified | place: USA: Georgia, Yuchi Wildlife... | reverse complement strand
TCGGGCTTCCTTCAGCTACAACCTCACGATTGCCACCTTGCCTCTCGCTAACAGTTCCTACTGCCAAGCCTGTAGTGGACTTTCACCACCAAGTTTCCGCCCATGCCGGGCACACTAAAAAATCCGTGATAGCAAAAGCTAACACGGAAAAGAGAAGTTTATTTTTGTTTTTTAAGCTGTCTAATTGACAGGAAGTCATTCATTTTTAAATTGAATTATGGAGTTATCAAAGTTCCATCAGATGTCCGACTTTGTGTCCATTCATGGATGCGGTAGACAGGTGGATAATCCTCTACTAAGTTCTCATTAAAACCGATACCAATACCGATTTCTTCTATTGGATAAAAGTAGCCTCCTTCAGGTGTTGGAATATTACTGAAAAGTTTTTGTGTGTTTTCAGGCATATCAATATTTTCCTGAATAGCAGCATTGTGTAAATGAATATTTAAGTGTGTATTAACAGCTAATCCTATCGGTGAGATATCAGAAGGCGTATGCCATGCAATACGAATTCCCATTGCCTCACAGTAATGAGCTAATTTCAATGCAGGTGTAATACCACCTATTTGTGAAACATGCACTCGCATAAAGTCAATTTGACGATTTTTTACAATCTCTTTCCATTCCATCGGATTATTAAAAAGCTCTCCTGTTGCAATCGGGGTTGCACATTGGCTTCTTAGTTGTGAAAGCCATTCATTTTGATTTGGAGGAAGGATATCTTCAAGGAAAAAAAGATTATATTTTTCAGCAGCTTTAGCAAATTGAATGGCTTGGTTCGGAAATAAACGCTCATGAACATCATGAAGCATTTGAAACTTCGTTCCATATTTTTTTTGAACAGCATCAAACATAGTCAGCGTTGTTTGCATGTAATCTTGTTGATCAAAATAAGAACCTTCAATAGGGTTGTCAGGGGTTTTCAGATTAATTGGATTTCCACCATAAAAACCCAGTTGACAACGAATATACCGATAGCCTTTATTTAAGTAGTTATCGATTTGGTCATAAAGAGCATCTAAATTATCTGCCACGGCATGAGTGTAAGCCGGAATCGCTGTGCGTGCCTTTCCACCTAGTAATTGATATAAAGGCATATTCGCTATTTGTGCCTTTATATCCCACAATGCCATGTCAACACCGGAAATGGCATTGTTAGTAATTGGGCCATTTCGCCAATAAGAATTCACATTCATTAACTGCCATAAATCTTCAATATGATTAGCATCTTTTCCAATAAGCAGCGGTTTAAAATATTCATCAACTAGTGTTTTTACGGCTAAGGGTCTGAATTGGAATGTTGCACATCCCAATCCTGAAATACCTTTATCAGTTTCTACTTTTACAACCACTAAGTTATGGCGGTCAGGACGGATTGCAAAACATTTTATATTTGTAATAATTGTAGGTTTCATTTGTCACACCTGTTCTTTCCCATATATTTTTCTACTGTACTAAAAACGCTCAATAAGATAATTCAGATAAAAACCCCATAGAAGCATTGACTAGTATGCTACTAGAAATCTTTTCAACAACATTTTACGTTTATTGTACTATAATTGAAACATATCTGAGGCAGTGTTGTCAATTTGGCCTGATAAAAGAGTGAATACACAGAAAAAACCAGTCCAATTGTTATTTTATATATAATGAAATGTGGTAATACCAATGTTTGTGTTGGTTTTAAACTGAATTTGGACTGTTTGACAATAATTTTATAAGATTGTATGATTTATATAGATTAAGAGATGAAAACGAAATCATTTTATGGAGGTTGAATCGTGATGAAATATGAAGAAATTGTAAACAAGATTATTGCAGAAGTAGGTGGTGAAGAAAATATTAATAATATTTGGCATTGTATGACACGCCTGCGATTGAATTTGAAAGACCAAGGAAAAATAAATTACAAAAATTTAGAAAAAATCAAAGAGGTTCTAGGAACAAAATTTCAAAGTGATCAATTACAAGTTGTAATGGGGACCGATGTAGCCCAATATTATGCAGCTGCAGTTAATATCTTGGGAATCGATGAAAATCCGATGGTTGATGCTAATGAGAAAAAAGGCGTTGTCTCTTTGTTTATGGATACAGTATCAGGAGTATTCGGACCGATTGTTCCTGCAATTGCTGGGGCAGGAATGATTCGAGGATTAATGAATGGAATGGCTGCACAGAATCTAATGGATTCAACATCTCATACCTTTCAAGTTATTGATATGATTTCCGGTGGAGTTTTCACCTTCCTACCATTCTTTGTTGCAGTCTCTGCTGCGAGAATCTTTAAAACAAATATGTATCTAGCTCTTGCCATTGCAGCTGCTATGCAATTCCCAACCATGACAGCGGCTGTATCGGCTGGTGAACTCACAAATTTTATGCTGTTTGGTTTTATGCCAGTTCCAGTTTTCAACTATGCAGGAAATGTTATTCCTATTATTCTTTCCATTTTGGCCTTAAGCTATATACATCGATGGGTTGATAAACGATTGCCGAAAGTATTACGAACAGTCTTTACACCGACCATTTCGTTGTTCGTAGGTGGTATTGTGTCATTTGCAGTAATCGGACCTATTGGAATTTATTTAGGTCGTGCTCTAGCTTCGGTAATTGGTGGATTATTTAATATTTCTCCAGTTTTGGCAGGAGTCATTGTAGGTGCTATTCGTCCAATTTCAATCTTTACTGGGCTTCATCATGCAATGACTCCTATTTCTTTACAAAACTTTGCAGATCAAGGATGGGATATGCTGATGCCGATGATGTTTATGGCAAATATGGCTATTACTGGTGCAACTTTAGGTGTCTATTTCAGAACAAAAGATAAAGAGGAAAAATCTATTGTTATGTCATCTGCTATTTCTGGATTATTGGGAATTACAGAGCCAGCTCTTTTCGGAGTTTTATCAAAATATAAAGGTGCATTTCTAGCAGCGACTGCGGGAAGTACAGTAGCTTCTGCTTTTATTGGCTACTTCGGTGTCCGTTTATTTGGATTTATCTTATCGAGTATCTTTAGTTTACCAGCATATGTCGGTGATTATTTTGGATATGCTTTATTAGGTATTGTGATTGCAATTACCTTATCAACAATTATGTCTTACGTACTTGTCGGTAAAGAAATGCAAAAATCTGTAAAAAACTTAAAAAATTTCAAAAGTGTCCCACTATCATAAAATTAAGCTACTTTATCTGATATTTTAGAACTCAGATAAAGTAGCTTTTTAATAGGTATGCTTTTATTTTAGTCTTACTTCCAGACAATTAAAAATATAAAAAGTAAACCTCAGCTTGGTATTAAAACCATACAAAAAAATTAGGCTCATCTTTGAAGTTATAAATTCATTGAACCTTCCGGCGATAATTCCCACTTTCATTTCTTTAGATACTAAGTTTCTTTCAAATATATTTATGATAATTCCATCCTTTTAAGGAGTTGAGTAGATGCCCCATTTTATCTTGCTTTGTTTTTAAATATGTTAAATCGTACTCAGTAGCTTCCATTTGATGGGTACTTGTTCTATAATTTCCATACGAAAATCCGCTATTTGATAAAGTTTGTCTGGATTATTAGTTAGGAGAAGAAAGCGAATGAGTATTATAAGCTCACTTGTTCTTATGACTTTACAGTTTAAAAGTTCAAAAAAAGAATCGGCTTTTACTCTCTAAGGTAAAATCACCGATTACTTGAATTATTTATTTATTTCACATTAAAGCAATCCATTAAACACAATAGATTGCCAGGTATACAATTACTTATTTAACTTGCGATTTCTACTACGTTCGTTACTCTTTTTCACAACCTTAGCAGCAGCCACAGTTGAAAGAGCACCATCGCCTAAGGCTTTATTCGTTACTTTTTTTGCAACCTTATATTTAACAGCTGTTTTAAGAAGACTCATGCTTTCTCATCCTTTCTTTAAGTATTAAAAAAATTATAGCATACTTTATCCTAACATTCAAATTGCTTTGGATTTTTAAGTCCCTATGGAGACTAATTGGAGTGAACTTATTTTTTAGGGAAAAAGAATAACGATACGCCAGAGTTACATTGAAATACAATACAATCACTATATATTCTATGATGGCCTGAGCAATTGGCAATCGCTTTTTGTCCTAAAGGATACTTTTTTACTGTCTTATCTTTCGTTTTTAGTAAGCCACTAACTATTTTAACATTACCATTTTCATTTTCTATAGCTATGAACCTTAATTTTTAACAATAAATTTAAATTCCGTCATTTCATTTTCTATGCTAGTAACTGTTATTTTTCCTCCTACTTGATTTGTGATTTCTTTCGCAATAGAAAGTCCTAATCCGCAACTTTTAGATTCATTATTTCTGGATTCGTCCACGCGATAAAACCTTTCAAAGATATGGGGAAGTTTAGTCTCCGGGATACCTGGTCCGCTATTTTTGACGGAAAATCTAACCTCCGAATGTTGTTTTATCTCTGTTAGAGAAACATCAATCCAACCGTATTCATTCACATATTTGATGGCATTATCCAATAAAATTGCCATAACTTGCATCATTTTCTCCTGGTTCTGATAAATGATGATTCCAGATTCGATTTCAATGTTTAGATCAATATTCTTCTCAAAAATAGGGGTGACAAAAGACTGAAGAGCCGTTGTTGCAGTTTCACTTAGGTTAAATTTCTGCTTTTTCCAAGTGCACTGAGGCTGTTCAAGTTGCGCCAAGACTAATAAATCTCGAGTCAGACTGTTCATACGTTCGAAGCCAAATTCCATATTGTTCATCCATTTTTGCTGGTTGGGTGTTAATTCTTGTTCTTCCATCATTAACGCAGTATAATTGCTTTTGATAATGGCAAGAGGTGTTCTCAATTCATGGGAAGCATCGGCAATAAACTGTTTTTGTTGGTCAAATGCCTGTTTACTAGGTTTTACGAGAAAATTTGAAAAATAGTAGGCAATCAATACAAATATCAAAAAACAAACCTTTCCAATCTGTTGAAGTGTCCATTGAAACGCTGCTATTTGATGGGTTTCCGCAGTTATATCTGTAAATATAATATATCTTGGATCAACAAGTCTTGTTGATCCACTTGTGGTAAAAAACCAACTTATTCCTTGAAAATCAACTATGGGATATGAGGCACGCCAGATATAACGGTCACGTATACGATTAGCAAATGTTTGATCAAGTGTTTTATTTATTAAATCCCATGCTTCTATTTCAGTAATGTGAAATGTTGAATGAATGGAAATTTCCGGTTCTTCTCCCCATTCAATTTCAATTAAAAACCAATCAGGATCAGGACCAAAATTAAGAATCCGATGAATTTCATTTTCATGAATGGAACTAAGTGTATTTTGCAATTGTTGAAACCGAAAAGTCTGATTACTTAAAGATACTCCCAGCAAAGCAAGGACTAAAGTAGGAAGAAAAAATGCCAGTAAGAAAAACCAGATTTTATTCCTTAGTTTTTTGATTGTTTCTGACATGAAGTCCCCGTCCTTTCCCTTTCTTTTAAGAAATAGCCCAGTCCTCGAATAGTTTGAATGCTGACTTGAGAGTTGACCAATTTGAGTTTGTTACGCAAACGGCTAACATGGTATTCAACATTAGATTCATTGGCATCACTTTCTAAATCCCATAACTTATCTAAAATCAATTCTTTTGGAGTAGCTAATTTACATCTTTTAATTAACAATTCTAACAACTGTGATTCTTTTAGTGTCAACTTTTGAGAATTGGACTTAGTGCTAAGAGTAACTGTATGGGCGTCAAGTTCTATATCTCCAAATTTTAAAGTATGACTTTCTAAAAAAGTTCCATTTCTTCGTAAAAGGGCCCGCATTCGTGCCAAAAGTTCGATTGCTTCAAAAGGTTTTGGCAGATAATCATCGGCACCAAAATCTAAACCTGCCACTCGATCTTCAACGTTCGTTCTTGCCGTCAACATGATAATGGGTGCCTTGATACTATGACTGCGTAAATTTTGCAAGACCTCAAAGCCATCCATTTTGGGCAACATGATGTCAAGCAGAATAATATCATATAAATCTGTTAATCCAGCGTATAAGCCTTCCTCTCCATCGAAGTTAGATCAACGCTGTATTTATTTTTTTTTAATAAGTCTTTTGTTGGTTCTGCTAATAATCGTTCATCTTCTATCATTAAAACTTTCAAATTCATTTCCCTCACTTTCTTATTTATTTTAACATATCTAAAGCCGGCAAATCACAACCTCATCAATGATTAATTTCCCAAATTTGAGGGTCATTTATAAAGGCTACTAACGTTGTCTTCATCTTTGTCAGGCTAATATATGTCATAACTATTTAACTTCCTTTAATTATACGGATGTAACTTTGCTGAAACTGTGATGTTAACTCTTGCAGAGATTTAATTGTTTTTAAGTCTTTATATCTCAGATACTTACTGAAAGTTTTTCTCATATATAGTAAATTCCATTACGTTTTTTCCTACTCCTCCATCATTTTAGCCAACCTTGTTGATACAATTCAAGCTTTTGGCTTCCACCCACGATGTTTTCATATACTGTGCTAAAAAAATAAGCATTTGTTGTTTTGATAACGTCTTCTTTTAGTACAACTTTCCAGTTCCATGTTTTTTATATAAAAAATTTGCACCTTTAGACACCGTATGGTTAATTTTATAAAATTATACGATTTGTGTTGTTTAGAAGAGTTGCTCATCCTCCTTTGGCAAATAAGGACCTATATTAGAAAAATGACGTCCTTTTTCTGAGACCGTTTTCGTGTTATAGTTAGGGTGAGAAACTATTAAGAAAAAGGTGGAGATGAAATTTATGGTAGATTTAGCAAAAAAACAAGTTTTTATTGAGAAAAAAGAAGTCACTAATTATATCCATTTACTGATGGAGAATTTAACAACCATTAAAGATAATACGGGGGAATTTTTACTTCACTTTGATGGTGTAGTAGTCGATGACAAAAGTTGGAATGTTTGGAATTGGCCGCAAGGTGTGGGGCTATATGGAATTTATAAGTATTGGCGCTTAACAAAAGATCAAAAAGCCATGGATATTATAATGGATTGGTTTGAGGGCCAGATGCTTGAGGGGGCACCGCCTAAAAACGTTAATACTATGGCTCCACTATTAACGATGGCATTTCTATATGAAGAGACGGGGGATAGCCGTTTTGTACCTTATTTAGAGAGTTGGGCTGAGTGGGTTATGTATGAGATGCCACGAACGAAAGAAAATGGACTTGAACATATGACCTATGGTCCTGCAAACACTGAGCAGTTATGGGATGATACGTTAATGATGACTGTTTTACCCTTAGCTAAAATCGGTAAATTATTTAAACGTCAAAACTATATTGAAGAAGCTAAGCGACAGTTTTTAATTCATATTAAATATTTATGTGACCAAAAAACAGGACTTTGGTATCATGGATGGACTTTTGAAGAAAATCATAATTATGCGGATGCATTTTGGGGGCGAGGAAACTGTTGGATTACCATTGCCATCCCAGAAATTATTGAAATATTAGACTTACCAAAGGGAGATTTTTTAAGAGAATTTTTAATTGAGACGCTTCATAGACAAATTGAAACGTTAGCCAACTATCAACATGAAGGAGGTTTATGGCATACCTTAATTGATGACCCGTCCTCTTATTTAGAGGCTTCTGCCACAGCTGGTTTTGCTTACGGCATTTTAAAAGCTGTCAATAAACGTTATATTAGCCAAGATTATCGAGAAGTAGCTATTTCGGCTATTAAAGGACTGATTCCAGAAATTTCTGAGACAGGTGCTGTGCAAAACGTTTCAATTGGAACTGGAATGGGAGATTCTTTAGAGTTTTATAAAGAAATAGGAATCACTGAAATGCCATATGGTCAATCGCTGGTCGTGCTTTGTTTAACTGAATTCTTATACGAGTATATTTAAGGAAGAGGGGAAAATGTGAATGAAGAAAATTAAAGAAAGAAAAATAAAATTTGTCATAATGGGAATTGCTTTATTAATAGTAAGTTTTTTTCCTCTTGTTTCATTAGCAAATGCACAAGAGCCTAAAGCTCGAACTTCAGCAGAAGTTTTGACAAGTCGAGCTTTAGTTGCAGTAGATGCAGCAGGAGCTGATACGAAGGTAACAGATACTTTAGGAAATGAATACGAGTCGGGTGTATACTTAAGTTGGCGAGTGTTTGAAGAAGATCCTGATGATGTGAAATTTACGCTTTACAGAAATGGTCAGGAAATCGCTTCAGGATTAACAATGAGCAATTTAATTGATGAAGGTGGAACGGCAGGAGATCAATATAAAGTTGTAGGAAGTTCCGATCATCGACTGGGTATTGAAGCCCAAGAAATAAGAGCTTGGGATGAACAGTTTTTAGAGTTACATCTTTATAAACCTGAAAGCCAAATTATGCCAGATGGATCCAAAGCATTTTTTACCGCTAATGATATGTCAGTAGGAGATGTAACAGGAGATGGTGAATTAGATTTAATTGTAAAGTGGGCACCATCTAACTCAAAAGATAATTCACACAGTGGCTTTACGGGAACGACCATTATCGATGCTTATGAGATTGATACCTCGACAGGTGAGGTCCAGTTACTTTGGAGAATTGATTTAGGAGTAAATATTCGTTCAGGAGCTCATTATACTCAGTTTCAAGTATGGGATTTTAACGGAGACGGCCATGCGGATATTGCCATGAAGACCGCTGATGGTTCCACTATTTATAAAAGTCTAGATGGAACTGATCAAAATTTAGTTCAAACGGGCTATGTAGGGGCTGTACCTGCGTCAGAGTTGCCAACATATAATCGAGATTCTCAGTATGATTTTCGCAATAACGGAGGTTATATCTTAGACGGACCTGAATATTTTACAATTTTTAATGGAAAAACAGGAGAAATTATGGATACTACCGATTACCTTCCTGCAAGAGGAACTGATTTAATGGCTGATTGGGGCGATGATTATGGAAATCGTGTGGATCGTTATCTATCGGCAGTTGCTTTTCTCGATGGAGAAAACCCATATGCCGTCTTTGCTCGTGGATACTACACCAGAACGGCTCTTACGGCATATTATGTAGATGAAAATGACAAAATTCAAGTAGAATGGGCTTTTGACTCAAAATACTATGACTTTTCTGACTCTCATCTTGATAAAAGCGATGTGGAAGGAATGGGATTTCATAGCTTGAGTGTAAATGATGTTGATGGAGACGGTAAAGATGAAATTATTTATGGAGCTGTTGTTTTTAATCATGACGGAAGTCCACGATATTCTACTGGACTCGGGCATGGGGATGCGATGCACGTTAGCGATTGGGTTCCATGGAACGATGGACTTGAAGTGATGACGGTCCATGAATCCTCTGGAGCGGAGTTACATGTTGCCATTAGTGATGCAGCTACCGGTGAAATTCTTATGGGTTACTGGACAGGAAGGGATACAGGTCGTGGTGTGGCTGGTGATATTGATCCTACATCTGAAGGAGCCGAGTTTTGGGCTGGTGTTGCACCGGGTGGGAGTGGCAATCCAGGCGTTTATTCAACCACCTCCACACTTGATAACTTAGTGCGATTATCAGAGCATTCCCCAACCGTTAATTTTACAATTTTTTGGGATGGTGATTTATTAACGGAAACTTTTGATCACGTATATAATTCTAATCTGGGCCAACCAGTGGCAACAACCATTAGTAAATGGAATTATATTGAAGGTAAGGATGAGCATATCTTTTACTCGGAAGATGTTTGGACTAGTAACTCGACCAAAGGTAATGCAGGATTAGTTGCTGATATTCTTGGTGATTGGCGGGAAGAAATTATTGTTAGGCATGCTGGTGGAGCTACCGAAAGTGAGCATGACCATAAAGTTCGGATTTATACAACTGGGTACGAAACCGATTATGTGATTCCAACCCTTTTACAAAATCATGCTTACCGAGTTGGAATTGCTTGGCAAAATGTAGCCTACAATCAACCAGCTAATCTAGATTATTTGTTATCTGAAGGCTTAATAACCGCACAACTTCAAAAAGAATCAAGATCTACTAATGAAATCCAATTTAGTTTTACAGAAGCATCAGATGGCGTTCATGGACACGATGTGGAAGGCTATGAAATTTATCGAGCAGTGAATAAGGGAGAATATCAGCTTATTGATGATTTAAGGAATTTGGATTTTAATAACGATGGACGCTTTACTTATACAGATACAAATGTAGCGCCTAATAACGAGTATTCATATCAAGTAGCAGCCATTGTTAACGGGCGTACAGGACATTTATCGATGCCGTTAACAGTTACGGATGAGACGATTGTTGGGTTTGAGGACCGATATCAAGAAGTAGCCCTTGGAGCTAAATTAGAGCAAGTGCAACTACCAACGACTGTCACTGCGCTTTTGGCTAACGGACAAATGAGTGAGGTTCCTGTTGAAAGTTGGGATACTTCTAATTGGGATACGTCTGAAATTGGAGTCCAAGAGTTAAGCGGAACAGTGGCAGGTTACGAAGACCCAGTAACCTTAAATCTTTATGTGGATTATGATCCTTTGTTTCGATTTGATTTTGGTGTAGATCAAAACTTAGTTGAAGAGGGATGGACTGGTATTAACGTCAATCAAAGAGGTGGAAATAGAAGTTTTGCTGATTTAGGGATTGCTTATGATACGGAAAAAGGCTATGGCTTCATAGTGGAAGATATAAATGCAAGAGCTTTGGAAGGTCGTACGGAATCTTATCGATTCAACGGAATTTTACCCCAAAATGTATATAGTGATTTTGCATTAGTCACTAATACTGAGTTTGCTGTCGATGTGCCTAATGGTGATTATATTGTTGAAATTGTGGCGACTACTGCATTAGCAAGTAATAATCGCGTGCGCTACTCTATAGAAGGTGGAAATCCTGTTACCATTAGTAATGCGATTAATACATATACCATGGGTCGAGAAGAAGTTCAGGTAACTGATGGCCAATTAAATATCCAGTTCTTAGATCCTGGTGTTCCATCTCGAATGGGAGCTATTATAGTACGTCCAGTTAATTAGAGTGTTGATGTTAAGGGATTTAATTGAAATAGTTATTATGAAGTCATGAGTGGTGTCTCTAGAGGCGCAGACTTACTTAAGACATTAGAAAACCTTATTAAAATAGAGAAAAAAAGCTGTTGCTGTTCTTTGGAATACTGCTTAGCAGGATACAAACCAAGTAGGTTGAAAGATATATAAGGAAACGTTGTTGCTTACCAAGTAACTAATTCTTTACATTTAAATGTAGCTTTTGAGCCTACTTGGAAATTTGATTTTTCAGATAACTGAACCTGGGCAAAATTTTAAACATAAGTAAAAAATAATTTGGTAAAATTTGAAAAGTAAGCGATATTTTGATATAATAGATTTGAAGTGATTATTAAAGAGCAGTTAAAGAAAGGGGTTTAACTATGAGAATCGCATTATTAAATGAATTTAGTCAATCATCAAAAAATGAAATTATTTTTAATGAATTAGAAAAAGTTGTTACGTCTTTCGGGCATGAGGCATTCAATGCGGGAATGCATAAGCCATTATTAGACCAAGATGTGCCAGAAGCATACACAAAAGATAATCCGAGATTAACTTACCTTCACTTGGGAATTCAAGCAGCTATTTTATTAAATTCAGGAGCAGCTGATTTTGTTGTAACAGGATGCGGAACGGGTCAAGGGGCTTTAATGTCATTAAATATGTATCCAGGAGTTGTGTGTGGTTACTGTATTGAACCAGCAG
>Ga0153974_1000292_pt1 | contig 11766 bp, 8 predicted proteins | sample TSGA058MetaG_FD_104741 | JGI IMG/M metagenome (GOLD analysis project Ga0153974, IMG submission 104741) | Attine ant fungus gardens microbial communities from Georgia, USA - TSGA058 MetaG | ecosystem: Host-associated > Fungi > Mycelium > Unclassified | place: USA: Georgia, Yuchi Wildlife... | reverse complement strand
TCGGTCAGATCGGCGATGCGCTGGCGGACAGGATTCAGTTCGATCATGTCGGCGGTTATGCATTCAAAAGATGACTGCAAATGATACCGCAGGCCGGGGTGAACCGGCGCAGAAGCCGGTCCCGCCCTGCCACGCCCCTACCCGCCCAAGGCCTGGCGTAGCAACGGCAGCTGGCGCCGGCTGCAGGGTACCTTGGCCCCATCGGCCATGTGCAGCAAGGCCTCGCCCCCATCCAGCGGCTCGATCGAGCGCAGCTGGTCACGGTTGACCAGCCAGCTGCGGTGGCTGCGCAGGAACAGGACCGGGTCCAGCCGCGCCTCCAGCACTGCCATGGTGATCCGCAGCGGGTAGTCATGCCCGCGCACCCGCAGGTTCACATAGTTGCCGGCGGCCTGGGCGTACTCGACGTCGGCCGTGGCCACCAGGAACTCCTTGCCCAGCTTGCGCACCAGGAAATGGTCGGGGCGATCAACCGGCTCGACTGGAGGCCCCTCGTCGGGTGCGGCCAGCAGGGTCGCTTCACCCTGGCGGCGGCGGCCGAACCAGGCCAGGGCATGGACTGCCGAGACCAACAGCGCATAGGTCTGGATGTCCTTGAAGAACTCGTAGAACCATTGCGCCGGCCAGTCCCCAAAGGTGTAGTGGCTGCCAAGCACGGCGTGGACGGCCTTGCGCAGCAGGACCATCGCACTCACATGCAGCAGCCACCACGCAACCGCGCCCAACAGGTACGGCGCCAAGCGCTGTCGCCAGGTATCGGTGTGCAGCGGCCAGCGCGAAGCGGCGCGGATCAGCACCGCCAGCAGCAGCAGCGACACCAGCGCACTGCTGAACTCGTCAATCGTGGCCGCCATCCATTGGGAGGGCAGCCCATCGCGCGCCGCCATCATGGCCTTGGCCAGCACATTGGCCGCCGCCGTCCCCAGGAACAGTACGACCCAGAACACGGCTGCCTGCCGCCCTTGCCTGCCGTTGCCCATCGATTCGCCACGCACGTTCGGGTCCTGCTGGTTGTACTCATCCATCACTGGATTATCGCCAACCACAGCCCCGCTGACGTACGCCATTCGTCCCCCCGCCCCGCCATTGGGCCCTGCCGGGCATCCAACCGCCCCTTGCTGCTGGCGACAGCCCACAAGGACTTCCACTCTGCGAGGACGCCAACACGGATACCGCCATGACCCGCCGCCACGACCTCGACACCCTGCGTATCGGTGCCTTCGGGCTGTTGATCCTCTACCACGTGGCCATGGCCTACGTGGCCGGATGGGACTTCCACCTCAAGAGCGTCCACACCGCGGAGTGGCTGCAATGGCCGATGATCGCGCTGAATCGTTGGCGCATGCCGCTGCTGTTTGCCATCTCCGGCATCGCGCTGGGCCTGTGCCTGCCGGCGCAGGGCCGGTGGCGATTCGCGCTGCGGCGCGGAGGGCGGCTGTTGTTGCCGCTGTTGTTCGGCATCGTCGCGGTCGTTTCGCTGCAGGTCTACTGTGAAGCGGTGGACAAGGGCGACGTCACGCCAGGGCTCGGTGCATTCCTGTGGCGCTACTGGCAGTTCCGGCCGTGGCCGGGAGCCAGCTTCAGCGGTGCCGCCTATGGCTTCACCTGGAACCACCTGTGGTACCTGGCCTATCTGATCCCTTACACGCTGCTGGCGATCGTGTTGGCCAGCGTAGTGCGGCCGCTGCACCACCGCCTGCCGGGCCTGCCTGCGGGCGACCGCTGGGTGGCCACGCTGGGCCTGCTGCTGCCGGTGCTGTGGCTGGCGTGGGCGCTGCTGGTGATCCTGCCCGCCCACCCGCCAACCCATGCGCTGGTCGATGACCTGTACGTCCACGCCGAATCGCTGCCCCTGTTCCTCGGCGGCTTCCTCGCCGCGCGCTGGCAGCGCGGCTGGGATCTGCTGGTGCGCGGCCGGCGGTTGACCCTGGCGCTGGCCGTTGTCGGGCTGACTGTCGAACTGGGCATCCGCGCGTTGGGGCGGATGCCCGACCTCGGCGATCTGCCGCAATGGGTGCTGGCGCTGCCGTGGGCGCAGACCGAGCGCGTTGGCCGAGCGCTGTACACCTGGTGTTCCCTGCTGGCCCTCTTCGGATGGGCGCAGGTCCTGCTGGCGCGGCCATGGCGTGGCCTGGGCTACTGCCGCGAGGCGGTGTTCAGCTGGTACATCCTGCACCAGACCGTGCTGATCATGCTGTTGTACTGGTTGCGTCCCCTGCAGCTGGGCGCATGGCTGGAGCCGGCGCTGGTGATTGTAGGCACCGTCGCCGGCTGCCTGCTGATCCACGAACTGCTGGTACGCCGTGTGCGCTGGCTGCGGCCGCTGTTCGGGTTGCGTGCCGATCGCAACGGCGCAGTGAGCATCACGCAAGACCACAGCGCCGGCCGCCGGGCATGGCCCGGCGCTACCGCACCTCGAACTCGCCGACCAGCACCGTCTCGGCACGATCCTTCAGCCGCATCGTGATCATCTGGTCCTTCTGCTTCGGCGTGCCCCAATGGGTGGTCAGGCGCAGCATCAGCGTCGTCGCACCGGTCACCAGCTGCTGGCGGCTGCCGAAGTAGTTCGCCTCCACCTTGTACTTGCCCGGCTTGGCGTTGCGCAGCGAGAACTGTTCCGGACCATAGCCACCGGTGAAGTCCTGCGACATCTGCCCACCCTGGTAGGTCAGGCGGTTGCCGTAGTACGCACGCTCGCCGTTCGGGTCGGTGACCCACAGATCCATGTCGCTGTTGTCGGCATCCCAGGCCAGCACCACGCGCAGGTCCAGTGGCATCGCCTGCAGCAGGCGCGGGTCGATGCCGCTGGTATCCAGGCGCGGCGTGCTGCCGGCCACCAGGTTGGTCAGTTCATCCAGGGCGATCAGCGCAATGCCGTCGAAACGACCATCCCACGGCCGCACGACCACCTGGTACAGCGGCGCCAGCGCCTGCTGCGGCTTGCCCGCTGCGGCCAGCGCCAGGCCCAGATCACGGAAACTCTGCGGTTCTTCCTGGCCCATCGCCAGCACCTGCTCGAACACCGGCACCGCCAGTGCGGGTGCATCGGCCTGCAGCAGGCGATAGCCGAGAACGCGCAGCAGATGGCGGTTGTCCAGCTCCATCTCGGCCAGGTTGGACAGCACGCGCAGGGCAAGATCGCGCTGCCCCTGTTCGATCAGCAGATCGGCCACGTCGAGGAAGAACGCACTGCTGTTGGCGTTCGCAGCGCGCTCGGCCAGATAGCGGTCGTACAGCTGCGACGACGGCCCCTGGCGCAGGCGGCGGGCAACCGGCGAATCCGATTGCCAGGCGGCCAACCGGATTCCCAGCTGACCGTCATTGGCGGCGGCCGGTGCATTGGACGCCGTGGGTTCGATGGCAACGGCATCCATCGCGGCCTCCAGGCCCGCAGGTGCCTGCCGCGGCGGCGATCGACGGGCGCGCGCGCTGCTGGACTCCGCCCGCTGCTCGGCGGCAACGGCCATCGGCGCTGGCGCGGGAGCAGGCGCGGCGAGCATCGCCACCGGGGCAGCCGCGTACGCGTCCTGACCGACCACTTCCAGCGCCTTCGCCTGCACGCGCATGCCCTTCGGCCAACTGCGGCTCCACCATTGCTGGCGCTGCTGCCACTGCGTCACCACCTTGTCCAGGCGCTGACGGTCGGCGGCATCGCGATCTGCAACCTGGCGTGCGAAGCGCTGGTCGTACTGGGCGCGCAAGGCACCTGCGGGGCGGATCGCGTAGCGCAGGTAGTCGTCCAGCGTTTCCAGCACGATCAGTGAAGTGTCCGGGCCCACCAGGCTGAACTGCTGCGACAGGCGCTGCATCGCCTCGCGATTGCCGCGCCGATCGGTCGACAACTGCTGCAGGCGTGCCTGTGCCCACAGGCCGGCCAGCAGATCGCCATCGGCGCTGGTGGAGCTCTCCGGCAGTGCCTGCCATTGCCCACCGGCAATGCGCACCCGCATCGGCACACCTTCGGCCGCCAACCGCGCATGCAACCACAGCCAGCCCTGGGCCTGGCTGCGGCGGTCGACTACCACGTCCTGCACGCCACGGCCGGCATCGATCTGGACATCCAGCGGCATCGACAGCAGCTCCCGTGCAGCGGCATCGATATCGCTGCCGAGCGCCACGAAATTGCCGGCATGCGCCTCGCTCCAACCGCGCAGGCGGGTGGCATCGGTGCGTGCGCCGGCACTGCTGACCGCAAACAGGCGCTGATCGGCGGCCAACGCCGGCAGTGCTTCCAGCCCATAGGTCAGCAGGCCGTCGCTGACCATCAGGTACTCCTTCACCGAGGGCTGCGGCTGCCACTGCGCCAGCGCGCTGGCGCCATCCGGCTGCACCGCCATCAACGCGCGCCGCAGTTCACTCCAGTCACCGCTGCGTATACGGAAATGACGCACGGGCTCGGCGCGATCACGCAGCACGGTCAGCGCGACGTTGCCCTCGCCCATCGCAGCAAAGTAGCGATCCAGCAGCGCGAACTCGCGGGTGCGGTCGCGCTGGCCTGCGGAACCCGAACCGTCCCACAGCAGCCCCACCTCCGACGGCACACGGCGCGGCGCGGTCGACGTCGGCACCGGCAGCTGCGCCAACAGGTAGTGACCGTCCTGCCAGCGCGCAACCTGCACCTGTGCCTTGCGCTCGGCCGGCAGCGTCCATTGCAATTGGGCCGGCAACTGCGCGCCACGTCCTTGCCAGTGCAGGCGGCCATCGGCGATGCGGAACGGCGCGCTTCCTGCCTCAGCCCCCTTCGGTGCCCGCACGTCAAGTTCGACGGCTGCGGCGCCGGCGACGAACTGCAGCGGCAGTGTCCAACGCCAGCCCTGCCCGGCATATGCCAGCGGCTCGCGTACGACCAACTGCACGCGGCGGCTGCCGCCGGCCGGCAGCGGATACACGCGCAGCCGGAACTGGTTGCCGGCGGTCTGCTCCAGCAGGCCCGGGTCGACGCCACGGCGGGCGATCTCCTCGAACACTTGACGACCGCGGTCCTTGGGCACCGGTACTGCCTCGCGCAACTCGCCGTTGATGTCCAGGGCGAACCCGGTGATCTGCTGGCCCTCGGCCAGCGGGAACTGCAGCTCGCCTTCCAGCACGCGCTGGTTGGGGTTATGGAACTCCAGGGTGATACGGGTCTGGGCGATACCGGCCTGGACCTCGCCTTCGATGCGGGCATGTCGCAGCTGCACGGGCTGTTCGGCGGCGGGCGCGATCAGGAGCGAAGTGGTTGCCTGCGGTCGAGCAATTCGGGGCGCCTGAGCGCCGACAGGCCAGGCCGCAAGGGCCAGCAACAACACAGCGCAGCAACGGGCGAAGACCATGACAGGACTCCAGTGGGATCGTGACTGCTTGAACGCACCAACCGGGAGGACGGGGTTAACGTGATTCGATGCTGGTTCTTCGCTGCCCCTGGGCGCACCATGTGCGACTTCCCGATCCCGTGCAAGGATGCCCATGCGTTCTCCCCTGCTTCCCACCCTGCTGGCCCTGTGCTGGCCGTTGGCCGCCGGCGCCGTCGATGCGCCTGCAGGCCTCTATTTCCAGCATCACAACTGGGTCGTGGCCTGCGACAACACGCGCACGTGCCGCGCGGCCGGCTACGCCAGTGGCGATGACAGCACCCTGAGCGTGCTGCTGACCCGGGCGGGCGGCCCCAACCAGGCCATCAGCGGTCGGATGTCGTTGCAGCCGATCGATGACCAGCCGCAGCCGAAGGGCGCGCTGCACCTGCGCATCCAGCAGCGTGACCTCGGTGTGCTGGCGCCGGCCACGGAGCCGGGTGTCCATGTGCTCAGCGCGGCACAGACCAGCGCAGTGCTGTCCGCGCTGGTGCGCGATGGTGGCATCGCGGTTGTCGATGGCGCCGGCCACACGTGGCCGCTGTCGGACAAGGGCGCGGCGGCTGTGCTGTTGAAGACCGATGAGTTCCAGGGCCGGGTGGGCACGCCGGGCGCGGTGATGCGCAAGGGGGCCGCTGCCGAAAGCAGCGTGCCTGCCGCCGTTGCCAAACCCGTGGTGCGCAAGGCACCGACGCTGTCGACGCCACCGGACGACCCGGCCTTTTCCAAGCTGGCCGCCTCGCCGGCGCTGCGTGCGGCGCTGCGCGCCACTCTGGAAGAACCCAGCTGCGAAGGCCTGCTCGACACCGACCCGGATCTTCCGATCAGCAATTCACCACTGCAGATCCAGCGCCTGGACACCAAGCATCTGCTGGTCAACGTCCCCTGCTGGCGCGCGGCCTACAACAGCGGTGATGGCTACTGGGTCATCGGTGAGAAAGCGCCCTACCAGCCGCAATGGGTGACCAGCGACGCGATCGACTACGGCGACGGGCAGATCGTCGCCTCGCACAAGGGCCGCGGTCTGGCCGACTGCGTGTCGGATGAAACGTGGACCTGGGATGGCACCCGCTTCGTCGCGACCTCGGCGATCAGTGGCGGCCTGTGCCGCGGCGTTCCCGGGGGTACCTGGGAACTGCCGACGCGGGTGACCGACATACGCTGAACCTTCCGAAGCGGTAGCGCCGGGCCATGCCCGGCATGGACTACGCCGGCAGGGAGTGCTCGACGATCAGCTGGATCGCTGCGCCACCACGGTAGTCGTCGCAAGCCAGGCGATAGGCCAAATGAACATGCTTGCCTGGCGCATTGCCGTGCCAGCCACCGAAGTGGATCGCATTGATCGTGCCCGGTACGCCGGGCAGGCGCAGTTCCAGCTTCAGGTGGCGCTCCTTCAGCACGCGCCAGTTGGCCACTTCGAAGTGGCCATCGAACAGCGGCTCGGGAAAGCCCTGCCCCCATGGACCCGCCAAACGCAGCGCATCGGCATGGCTATGATCGAGTTCGTCCGCGGCCAGTTCGCCGTCGCTGAGCACCTGCTGCTGCAGTGCAGCCGGGTCGAGCATTTCCAGCACGGTGGCGACGAACGCGGCTTCGAAGGCGGCCAGATGATCCAGACGCATGCTCAACCCGGCGGCCATCGCGTGACCGCCGAAGCGCTCGATCAAGCCGGGATGGCGTGCATCGACCAGCGCCAGCGCATCACGGATATGCAGGCCGGCGATCGAACGCGCCGAGCCGCGCAGGGTGTCGGCGCCCGGCTCGGCCGGCGCGAACGCGATCACCGGCCGATGCAGGCGATCCTTCATCTTTGAAGCAACCAGGCCAACCACGCCGGGGTGCCAATCAGCATCGAACAGGCAGGCCGCCACCGGGCGCTGCCCTGCGGTATCGAGCACCACCCGCGACAGCGCGTGTTCGGCGTCATCGGTCATCGACTGCTGGACCGCACGCCGCTCGGCGTTGATCTGTTCCAGCGTCTGCGCGATGTCGCGGGCTTGCCGCGGATCTTCGGTGAGCAGCAGGGCGATACCCAATGCCATGTCTTCCAGCCGACCAGCCGCGTTCAAGCGCGGGCCAAGCCCGAAGCCGATGTCGGTGGCGGTCAAGCGTGCAGCATCGCGACCACTAGCTTCGATCAGTGCCTTCAGGCCGACGCAGCCCTGGCCATTGCGCAACCGGCGCAATCCCGCGCTGACCAGGGCGCGATTGTTGGCATCGAGCACCACCAGGTCGGCCACTGTGCCCACCGCCACCAGGTCCAGCAGCGTGGTCAGGTCCGGCCCTTTGCCATCGGCAAATACCCCCGCTTCGCGCATCTGCCGGCGCAGCGCCATCAGCACGTAGAAGATCACGCCGACACCGGCCAGCGCCTTGCTGGGGAAGGCGTCGCCGTCGAGGTTGGGGTCGACGATGACATCGGCCGGTGGCAGCTGTGGACCGGGCAGATGGTGATCGGTCACCAGCACCTGCCAGCCACGCGCCTTGGCCGCGGTCACACCGGCATGGCAGGCAATGCCGTGGTCGACGGTGACCAGCAGATCCGGCTGCAGCGCAGCCAGCTCGTCCACCAGTGACGGCGACAGACCATAGCCGTGCACCATGCGGTTGGGCACTGCGTGGAAGACATGTTGCGCGCCGAGCATGCGCAGCCCACGCACACCGACCGCGCAGGCGGTGGCGCCGTCGCAGTCGAAATCGCCGACTACCAGGATGCGCTTGTCGGCGGCGATGGCTTGCACCAGCAGGTCCACTGCCGCGTCGATGCCGGTCAGCAGTTCCGGCGCATGCAGGTTGCCGAGCTTGGGCAGGGCCAGCTCCGGCGTGTGCGCACCACGTGCGGCATACAGGCGGGCCAGCAGGGGCAGCGTGCCCTCCGGCCAGCTACGGGGCGCGACTGCATCGCGACGGCGGATCATCGGCGTATCGGAAGACGGCAGCGCAGCATCGGCGGCAAGGGACATCGGCATCGCCGGGTTGCGGAAGACCCGCGCATGATACCCCGCTCGGCTCGCCAGGCTCTTCCGGGCTTGGCGCAAGCGTGGCGATCGCCCATGCTTGTTCGCTTCTGAAACGGAATTCGCCATGTACCGCCTGCTGTCCGTACTGCTTGCCAGCCTCCTGCTGCCACTTGCTTCCCAGGCCGCAGACACGCCGCCAACCCCCGGTATCGAGTTCGTACACCACGACTGGTTCCTGGCCTGCGACAACACCGGCACCTGCCGTGCAGCCGGCTACGGCCCTGAGAAGGCGGACAGCCTGCTGGGCCTGATGCTGGAACGTGCCGGCGGCCCCGGCACGGCAGTGAAGGCGCGGCTGCGGGTCGGTGAGGATGGCGAAAGCGCAGTGCCTGAAGGTTCAATGCGCCTGCGCGTGAACGGCCGTGATCTGGGCCCAGTGCAGGACACCGGGGCCGACGAGGCAGTGATGCTGCGGCCGACGCAGGTAGAAGGCCTGCTGGCCGCCCTGCCCGGCCAGGCCCGTATCGAGGTGATCGACAGCAGGGACACGCGCTGGCCGATTTCCGATCGTGGTGCCGCCGCGGTGCTGCTGAAAATGGACGAGGTCCAAGGGCGCGTGGGCACGCCCGGTGCGCTGGTACGCCGCGGCACGCGTGCCGAAGCGAGCGTGCCCGCCGCAGTGGCCAAGCCGGTGATCGTGCGCGGTGTGCTGGCGGCCGGCCGCCCCGGCGATAGCGGGCTGGGCAGCAGCGAAGCGCTGCGCGACGCGCTGATTGCCACGCTCGGCGACAACGACGACTGTCCGCGCCTGATCGAGTACAAGGGAACACCGGAAATGGTGATCGAGCGGTTGGACGACCACCATGTGCTGGTGCAGGCGTTGTGCCAGATGGGCGCGTACAACTACAGCAATGGCTTCTGGATTGCGCGCGATCAGCCGCCGTTCGCACCTGAGACGGTCACGCTGGAGGCAGAAGGCTTCTCGCGCTCCGATCGCACGTTGTACGCGCGCTACAAGGGCCGGGGCATCGGCGACTGCGTTTCCGGCTCGGACTGGGCCTGGGATGGCCGCAGATTCCAGCCAAGCAGTGCGTTCAGTACCGGTCTGTGTCGTGGCGTGGCGGGCGGGCACTGGACGCTGCCGACGCTGGTCAGCACGGTCCGCTGACCCGGAAACCTGGAACATGACTACGCTTCGATTTCCTCTACTGGCGCTGGCGTCACTGACGCTGGCACCTGTCAGCTTCGCCGGCACGCCCGCGCAGTTCACGTTCCTTGAACAGAACGGACACCTGGCATGCGATAACACAGGCACCTGCCGGATGGTGGCGTTCGGCCCACCGGCCGCGTTGATGCTGGGCGTGCTCATCGAGCGTGCCGCTGGACCAGACACCCCCGTGACGGCGCGATTGTCGCTGGCTGATGGCAGTGACGGCGCGCCCCGCAGCCCGCGGGTGCATCCAGAGGGCCGGCTGCGGCTGCATGTGGATGGCGCGGACCTGGGTGATATCGGCCCGGTGGATGCGCTTGAGGCCGGCCTGGCTCTGGCACCACCACATGCGCAGGCGCTGCTGGATGCACTGGTGCGCGGGCGGCCGGTCAGGATGACCGACACGGCGGGCCAGGCATGGCCATTGGCAGAGAGCGGTAATGCCGCACTGCTGCTGAAGATGGACGAGGCACAGGGCCGCTTGCACACCCCAGGGGCGTTGGTGGGCAAGGGTTTGCGGCCGGAATCGCAGGTGCCGGCCGCACGGGTGGCACCTCGCCTGGTGCCGCCACCGCTGCTGGTTGAAGCCCACGACGAGGATGCCGCGCTGGCCGAACGTGCCGATCTACTGCAAGCGCTGCTACCGCGCGCCGAGGCCGGCGCGGGTTGCGCTGCAGCCTCTTCCCGCTACCTGCGCATCGAGCGGATCGATGCAACGCATGTGCTGGCGATGTTGAACTGCACGACCGGCCGCTACATCCGGCCAGCCGGCAGCTGGGTGATCCGCGACCGAACGCCCTTTGCGCCCGTGCCGATCACCGCATCCACGCTGTTCCCGCTCTACCCGCATGCCGTGTTCCTTGAAGAAGGCTTTGCAAGCGCTACGGACCGCTGCGGGACAGACCGGCATTGGGCCTGGGATGGAGCCCGCCTGGTGCTGGCGGCAACCTTCGTCGGCCGGCACTGCCTGGGCGCCGGTCAGCGCCACTGGCAACTGCCGACCTACGTTACGGAATCGCGCTAGGGCATCCGCCGGGCATGGCCCGGCGCTACCACCACGTCAGGCGTCGTGCAGCTGCCGTGGCTTCTTCCAGAACTGCCAGCGCTGGCCGCGATCCAGCTGGAACTGCAGGCCGTCCTCGAAATCCAGCACCAGCCGCTGCAGCTCGCCACGCTTGAGCGCGGCAAGCAGCGGCCGGATTGCATCATTGCCCAGCTGCTGCAGCGAGCGCAGCTGGCGCAGGTCGACCAGTGCATCGACCGACTGCTCGCCATCCACCGCGACACCTGCGGCCTGGGCCAGGCCCTGCAGCAGCGCATCGCGGCTGCGCACCTGCGCGTGCGGCGTGGCCACCGATACCGGCATCACGCCACCACCCCAGAACCACAGCGAATTGATCGGCTGCTGGCCCTGCGCGGCGCGCTGCTGGTTCCACGAGTGGGTGTGCAGCAGCACCTGCGCTTCGGTCATCAGTGCGCGCCAGCGACGGCCCGCCTCGCCCGGCGGCAGGTGCGAGAACAGGTCATCACCCAGCACCTCGTCGGGGCTGTCGAACTCCGGCAGTTCAGTACCGATGGGCAGGCGCAGGTACCAGCGTGACGGATCGGGTGCATCCAGCACGAAGCCTGCATCCGCAAACAGCGGCTGCAGCACGGGCAGCAACGCCAGCGTATCGGCCAGGCTGGGCCGCAGCGTTTCGCCGTGGCCCATCATCCGCGCGCCATGCATGTCCGGCACCATGCAGGCCGGATCGGCACGCAGCCAGCAGGCGCCGGCGGCATCACCGACGTCACGCTGGCGGGTCAATGCGGCCACCGGCCAGTGCGGCGCGGCCACCGTGAAGTGGCGCAGCAGCTGCGCGCGTTCACCGGCATCGCCCTGCGAAGTGGTGGCGCGGCCCAGGGCGCGCGCCACGTCATCCGGCAATGCAGCCACCGCAAAGCGGCTGCGCGCCGGCAACAGCAGGGTTGCCGTCGCCACGGATCAGTCCTGGTAGCTGACGCTGACGATCTCGTACTCGCGCTGGCCGGCCGGCGCATCGATCACGATCGAGTCACCTTCCAGCTTGCCGATCATCGCGCGGGCGACCGGCGAGGAAATCGCGATCAGGCCGAGTTTGATGTCCGCTTCCAGATCACCAACGATCTGGTACTTCTTCTCTTCGTCCGATTCCACGTCGGCCAGGATCACGCTGGCCCCGAACACCACCTTGGAGCCTGCATTGAGCTTGCTCACGTCGATGATCTCGGCGTGCGACAGCTCGCC
>Ga0153974_1000291_pt1 | contig 11770 bp, 10 predicted proteins | sample TSGA058MetaG_FD_104741 | JGI IMG/M metagenome (GOLD analysis project Ga0153974, IMG submission 104741) | Attine ant fungus gardens microbial communities from Georgia, USA - TSGA058 MetaG | ecosystem: Host-associated > Fungi > Mycelium > Unclassified | place: USA: Georgia, Yuchi Wildlife... | reverse complement strand
GAAAGCTACGAGATGGAAGTGCTGGAGCCGTTCAAGGAAGCCACGGTCCAGCAGATCAGCCGCCTGCTGCAGTTCTTCTACGCCGGCAGCGAGTTCAACCGCGTCGATCACATCGTGCTGGCTGGCGGCTGTGCTGCCCTTGCAGGCCTGCCGGAGATGGTCGAGGAACAGCTGGGCGTACCGACCGTGGTCGCCAACCCGCTGGCACAGATGACCCTGGGGCCGAAGGTGCAGGCGCACGCGCTGGCCCAGGATGCCCCCGCGCTGATGATCGCGACCGGTCTGGCGCTGAGGAGCTTTGACTGATGGCACGCATCAATCTATTGCCCTGGCGCGCCGAACGGCGCAAGCAACGCCAGCGCGAGTTCGGCATCATGCTGGGCATGGCCGCCCTGGGTGGCCTGCTGCTGTCGCTGTTGATCTGGTTCTACTACGACATGCAGGTGAGCGGGCAGAATGACCGCAATGCCTATCTGCAGACCGAGATCGACAAGGTCAAGGAACAGAACAAGGAAATCGACCGCCTCGACGAGCAGAAGAATCGACTGCTGGCCCGCAAGGCTGTGATCGAGCAGCTGCAGGCCAAGCGTTCGCAGATGGTCCACCTGTTCGATGCGCTGGTCCGCACCATTCCCGATGGCGTGGTGCTCACCGCTCTGCAGCAGGAAGGCGACGTGCTGACCCTGGAGGGCCGCACCCAGTCCAACGCCCGTGTCTCGGCATACATGCGCAACCTCGAAGTTTCCGGCTGGATGACCAATCCGGAGCTGGCGATCATCGAGGCGCGTGAGCCGGACAAGGACAAGGACGGGCGCGCGACTGGTCCGGTGGCTGACATCAAGGCATTGCCGTACGTGTTCAAGGTCAAGGTCAAGCTGCCTGCGCAGAGCGAGGAAGCAGGCGCCACGCCGGGCCTGAACCCGGATGGCAGCGTGGCCGGCACCGCGCCGGCGGCACCGACGGTCGCACCGCTCAGCGCCGGGCCCGACGCCGCAGCACCGGCTGCCGCCGCACCGGCGCCGGGATCGACACCGGCACCGGCAGCGACGCCTGCGACCGCTCCTGCACAGGCCCCAGCACCGGCGGCAACGCCTGCGCCGGCCAAGCCCGCGCAGGCCGCACCGGCCACCAAGCCTGAGGGCAGCCGCCTGGCGCAGCCGCCACAGGCCTTCCACGCCCCGCTGCAGGGGGATCGCGCATGAGCAAGAAAGTCGACATCAAGAACCTGGACTTCAACGACATCGGCAACTGGCCGAGGAACGCGAAGATCGTGTTCTGCTCGCTGATTGCCGTGGTGATCATGTTCGTGCTCTGGATGCTGCTGATCAGCGGCAAGCGCGAGGAGCTGGCGGGCCTGGAATCGCGGGAAACCGAGCTGCGTGCCGAGTTCACCAAAGAACAGGAACGCGCGGTCAACCTGGAGCCGTTGAAGCAGCAGCTGGCACAGATGGAGCAGGTGCTGCAGCAGATGCTGCGGCAGCTGCCCAGCAAGACCGAAATGCCGGACCTGATCATCGACATCTCGCAGACCGCGTTGTCCAGCGGCCTGGCCAACGAGCTGTTCGAGCCCGAACAGGAGCAGATCAAGGAGTTCTACGCCGAGAAGCCGATCAAGCTGCGGATGGTGGGCAGTTACCACCAGTTCGGCGCCTTCGTCAGCGGCGTGGCCTCGTTGCCGCGGGTGGTGATCCTGACCATGCACGACATCAACCTCAAGCCGAAGGACAAGACCGGCGGCAACATCCGCGCCGGTGCGCTGGAACTGTCGGGCACGGTCAAGACCTACCGTTACCTGGATGAGGCCGAGGTCGCCGAACAGCAGAAGGCTGAAGCGGGCAAGGAGGAAAAGAAGTGATCGGTTCCTTCATTGCACGTGGCGGGATGGTGCTGACGGTGCTGCTGCTGGCCGCCTGCGGCCGCGGCGTAAGCAGCACGCCGGGTGATGCACCCAATCTGGAAAAGTGGGTCGAGAGCGAGCGTGCGCGACCGGCGCAGCCGCTGGAACCGCTGCCGGTGATGCAGCAGTTCGAGACCTTTGAATACTCCGCGCAGGGCATGCGCGATCCGTTTACCGATGCCTGGACCAACCCGCAGCAGGGGAATGGGGGACTGCGGCCAGATCCGAACCGGCGCAAGGAGCCGATGGAAGGCTTCCCGCTGGACGCGCTGGACATGGTCGGCACCATCGGCACAGGCGCCGGCACCGTGGCGCTGGTGATGGGGCCGGACAAGGTGACCTATCGGGTGCGTCCCGGTGGTTACCTGGGGCAGAGCGACGGGCGGGTCACCGCGGTCTTTGAAGACCGCGTGGAGCTGATCGAACTGGTGCCGGATGGCGCGGGTGGCTGGCTGGAACGTCCAGCAACGCTCGCGCTGGAAGATCAATGATCGTTTACTGGGGATAGCACGATGACCTTTCACCAAGCCAAGGGGCTGCGTCCCATCCGGCGCTCTACCTTGAACCGCATCAGCGCGCTGGGAGTCGCGTTGATGCTGGCCTGCGCTCCGGCGCTGGCCGCCGCACCGTCGGAAAAGCCGGCCGGCACGGCGCTGGCGGCCACGCCGGCGGCTGCACCGGCAGGCCTGTCGGTCGCACGCATCGATTTCAAGCGTGGCGATGATGGCGCGGGCCGCCTGATCCTGCAGTTCGACGGCCAGGGCGCCATGCCCGACCTGCGCAGCCAGGGCAACAGCGTGGTCGTCGATGTCGGCAACGCACGCCTGCCGGCCAACCTGCAGAAGCCGATGAACGTCACCGACTTCGCCACTCCGGTGCAGCGCATCGACGCCAAGCCGTCCGGAGCCGGCACCCAGCTGGTGCTGAGCACGGGCGGTCCGGTCGAGTCGCTGGCCTACCAGAGTGGCAACGAGTATGTGGTGGAGATCAGCCCGCGGCAGGCCCAGGCCGCCGTTGGCGCAGTCACTGCCGGCAGCGTGACCCAGGCCGCCAAGGGCGTGCCGCAGCGCGGCTACGCCGGCAAGCCGGTGACCTTCAACTTCCAGGACGTGCCGGTGCGCACCGTGCTGCAGTTGATTGCCGAAGAGTCGAATCTGAACGTGGTGGCCTCCGACTCGGTGCAGGGCAATGTGACCCTGCGTCTGGTCAACGTGCCGTGGGACCAGGCGCTGGATATCGTGCTGCGTGCCAAGGGCCTGGACAAGCGTCGTGACGGCAGCGTGGTGTGGGTTGCGCCGCAGTCCGAGCTGGCCAAGTTCGAGCAGGAGAAGGAAGACGCGCGCATCGCCATCGAGAACCGCGAAGACCTGGTCACCGACTACGTTCAGATCAACTACCACAGTGCCACGCAGATCTTCAAAGCGCTGACCGAGGCCAAGGGTATCGGCGGTTCCGGCGGTGGCGGTGGTGGCGGCCAGGGCGGCAGTGGTTCGGCATCGCAGGAGGACAGCGGCTTCCTGTCAGCGCGTGGCCGCATCGTCGCAGACGAACGCACCAACACGCTGATGATCAGCGATATCCCGAAGAAGATCGCGCGGATGCGTGAACTGATCAGCGTGATCGACCGTCCGGTCGACCAGGTCCTGATCGAGAGTCGCATCGTCATCGCCACCGACACGTTTGCCCGTGAACTGGGCGCCAAGTTCGGCATCAGCGGCAGCCGCGACAACGTGTACTTCAGCGGCAACCTGGACGCCAACGCCAAGACCCGCCAGTCGCAGGTGGACGCTGACAATACCAACGCGAAGGCCGAGCGCGATTGGATCGCCGGCGGCCGCGTAGGTCCGCCGCCCGTGTCGGTCGGTTCGGCCATCACCCGCGGCCTGAACTGGAACCTGCCGGTGGCAGCGGCCAGCAATCCGGGCTCGCTGGCATTGTCGATCCTCAACGCGGGCTACCTGTTGGACGTCGAATTGTCGGCCATGCAGGAAGAATCGCGCGGCGAGGTGATCTCCAACCCGCGCGTGGTCACCACCAACCAGCGCGAAGCGTTGATCAAGCAGGGCAAGGAAATCGGCTATGTCACCATCAGCGGTGGTGGCGCTGGCGGTGCAGCCACGCCCAACGTGCAGTTCAAGGAAGTGGTGCTCGAATTGAAGGTCACGCCGACCATTACCAACGACAACCGCGTGTTCCTCAACATGGCGGTGAAGAAGGACGAGGTCGAAAGCTACATCGTGCTGGAAGGCTATGGCCAGGTGCCGAACATCAACCGTCGCGAGGTCAATACTGCCGTGCTGGTGGAAGATGGCCAGACCGTGGTGATCGGTGGCGTGTATGAATTCACCGACCGCAACAGTGTCAGCAAGGTGCCGTTCCTGGGCGACGTGCCGTTCCTGGGCAATCTGTTCAAGAAGCGCGGTCGCAACAAGGACAAGGCCGAACTGCTGGTGTTCGTGACCCCGAAGGTCCTGCGCGTGGCCCGCCAGAACTGAGGCATCACATCTGCTGTATCCGACCGGGGCCGCCAAGTGCGGCCCCGCTTCGTTTGCGCGGGAGGATCGACGATGGATCCACACCGGGCGGGCCCAGTAGATCCACGCCATGCCTCTCCAGTAGATCCACGCCATGCGTGGATAGGGCATGGGGGGATCCACGCCATGCCCAGTGGACCGGACATGTGCGGACGCTGTTCAGCCGTTCTTGATGCCAGCAGCCGGACGGCCTGCGATGATGTGGGGAACCCGAGCCATCCCGCGCCGGTCAAAGGCCCCCATGAACCTGCCTCCGCCGATGCCCGAATCCATTTCTCCGCCGCCTGCCCCCACCACCTCGCGCCTGCATGCGGCCTTCAGCGATCTGCGCGATGCACTGTCGGCCGAGATCGTCGGCCAGGCGGCGCTGGTCGAACGCCTGCTCATTGCCTTGCTGGCCGATGGCCACCTGCTGGTGGAAGGTGCCCCGGGCCTGGCCAAGACCACGGCCATCCGGGCCTTGGCGGCGCGGCTGGAAGCAGACTTCGCACGTGTGCAGTTCACCCCGGACCTGCTGCCTTCGGACCTGACCGGTACCGAGATCTGGCGCCCGCAGGAAGGCCGATTCGAGTTCGTGCCGGGGCCGATCTTCCACCCGATCCTGCTGGCCGATGAAATCAACCGTGCACCGGCCAAGGTGCAGTCCGCGCTGCTGGAAGCGATGGGCGAGCGCCAGGTTACCGTCGGCCGCCACACCTATGCGCTGCCGTCGCTGTTCCTGGTGATGGCCACGCAGAACCCGATCGAGCAGGAAGGCACGTTCCCGCTACCGGAAGCGCAGCTGGATCGTTTCCTGATGCACGTACGCATTGGTTATCCGGACCAGGCGGCCGAGTCGGAGATCCTGCGGCTGGCCCGCGAGCGCGCCCGCGGCGCGCTTGGCGAGGCCGCAGCGACGCCGGAAAAACTGCCGATGCAGGATGTCTTCGATGCGCGCCGCGAGGTGCTGGAACTGCACATGGCCCCCGCGCTGGAGCGCTATCTGATCGAGCTGGTACTGGCATCGCGTGATCCCTCGCGCTACGACGCCTCGTTGGCGCGCCGCATCGCGTGGGGCGCCAGCCCGCGTGGCTCCATCGCACTGGAGCGGTGCGCACGGGCGCGGGCGTGGTTAGCCGGGCGTGATTTCGTCACTCCCGACGACGTGCGTGCCGTGGCCGCCGATGTGCTGCGCCACCGGGTACTGCCCAGCTATGAAGCCATCGCCGAAGGCTGGGATGGTGAGCGCCTGGTGCAGGAGCTGCTGGCCCGGGTACCGGCGCCCTGAGCGCGCGCATGACCGGCACGACCAACGGACCTGCTCCGGTTAGCAGCGAAAGCGATGGCCTGCGACCGCAACTGGCCGAGCTGGTGGCATTGCGCCGCCTGGCACAGCGTCCGCCGCCGCCTCGTCGTGGGCGCGCGGGCAGCGCCGGGCAAGCGCCTTCGCCGCTGCGCGGACGCGGCATGGAATATGCAGAATCGCGCGAATACGTGGCGGGCGACGACGCGCGCCACATCGACTGGCGCGTCACCGCGCGCACCGGGCGCACGCACACCAAATTGTTCCAGGCAGAACGCGAACGGGTCACCCTGATCGTTGCCGATACTTCACCTGCGCTGTACTTCGGTACCCGCGTGCGCTTCAAGTCGGTGCAGGCAGCACGCGCTGGCGCGGTTGCGGCATGGTCCGCACAGCGCCGCGGCGACCGCATCGGTGCATTGCGCGGTAGTGATCGCGAGGCGCCGATCGCGCCGGCCGGCGGTGCCCGTGGCGTACTGCGCGTACTCGATGCACTCACGCGCTGGTACGCGCAGCCACCGGCCGATGACCTTGGCCTGGAACGCGCGCTGGACCATGCCGGACGGGTGCTGCGTCCCGGCGCCCGGATGCTGGTACTGGCCGATCCGCAGCAGGCGATCCGGATTCCGCCGGTGCGCTGGAGCGCGTTGGCCCAGCACCATGACCTGAGTCTGCTGCTGCTGGTTGATCCGCTGGAGTTGCAGCCGCCAACGGCGCCCCTGCAGTTTCTCGCCGCGCAGCAGCGCATCGGCCTGGACCTGCGCCGCAGCGATGTGCAGGCGCACTGGCAGGCGCATTTCGTTGAACCGCTGCAGCAGCTGCGCAGCCAGCTTGCCGCGCGTCGCGTCGATGTGCAGGTGCTGTCCACCGATGCGGCCAGCGACGCCTGGCTGGCACCGGCACCGACGGAGGTGCCGGCATGAGTGCCTCCCTGCCACTGCGCGACGTGCAGTTGCCGCCCTCGCCAGCGTGGTGGCCCCCCGCACCTGGCTGGCTGATGCTGATCGCATTGGTTCTGCTGTTGCTGGCCATCGTTGCTGCGGTGGCATGGCGTCGTCGTCGCCGCCGACAGCAGTGGATGCGCGTGTTCGATCAGGAGATTGCGGCAGTGAACGGCGCGCCGTCGGAACTTGCGGCCATCGCCAGCCTGCTGCGGCGTGCGGCGCGTCAGGCGCGACCGGGTAGCGAGGCACTACGCGATGACGCGTGGTGGCAGCATATCGACCCCAAGGACACCCTGCCGCCTGCGCAGCGCAACCTGCTGGCCGAGGGGGCCTATCGTCCACACGTGGATGCCGCTGCCGTGGCCGACGTGCGCGCGTGGGCGCGGGCGCGCTACCTGGCGTTGCTGCAGGAGCGCCGCCGATGAGCGCGCTTGCAGCTTACTGGCCGTGGCCGGATCTGCAGCTGGCCTGGCCGCTGGCACTGCTGGCACTGCCGTTGCCGATCCTGATGCTGGCATGGAAGCGGCGGGCCGATCCGGGCGCTGCGTTGCGCGTGCCCTACGCCGCTGCCGAACTGGAAGCACTGGCTGGCGGCGGTCGTGTCGGCGTTTCCTGGCTGCGCAGCGGCTTGCTGTGGCTGGGCTGGCTGGCGCTGTGCCTGGCGATGGCACGCCCGCAGCAGCTGGGTGAGGCGATCACTCCGCCGCAGGAAGGCCGGCAGATGATGCTGGCAATGGACGTGTCCGGCAGCATGAGCGAGCCGGACATGGTGCTCGGTGCGCAGGCGGTGGAGCGCTTGACCGCAGCCAAGGCGGTGCTGGCCGATTTCCTGGACCGTCGTGCCGGCGATCGCGTCGGCCTGCTGGTGTTCGGTGATCGTGCCTACACACTCACACCGTTGACTGCGGATCTGTCCAGCGTGCGCGATCAACTGCGCGACAGCGTGGTTGGCCTTGCCGGGCGCGAGACGGCCATTGGTGACGCCATCGCGCTGGCGGTCAAGCGCCTGCGCAATCAGCCCGAAGGGCAGCGCGTACTGATCCTGCTGACCGACGGCGTCAGCAACGCCGGTGTGCTGGAACCTCTGCGCGCAGCCGAGCTGGCGCGTGCCGAAGGGGTGCGCGTGCACACCGTGGCGTTTGGCAGCGACGGTAGTGCGCGGTTCTTCGGCATTCCCGTGGCCGCCGATCGCGACCCGGTGGATGAGGCAACGCTGCGCAGGATCGCCGAGATGACCGGCGGCCGCTTCTTCCGTGCGCGTGACACCGACCAGCTGGCTGGCATCTATGCCGAACTGGACAGGCTGGAGCCAATCGCAGCGAAGGGACCGACACTGCGTCCGCGCAACGAGCGCTATGCATGGCCACTGGCCGTCGCCTTGCTGCTGGGTGCGTTGGCGTGGGTATGGTCGGAGCGTCGCCGATGAGCGCCACTTTCCTGAAGATGCCCGACTGGATCGCGTTCGACTGGAGTGCATTGCATTTCCTGCGGCCGGACGGCTTGTGGCTGCTGGCGGCACTGCCGTTGATCGTCGCAGTGGCCATCTACCGGCAACGGCGCAGCGACGCGTGGCGGCAGGCGGTCGACGCCCATCTGCTGTCGCAGCTCCTGGCGGGCGAGGGCAAGCGACGCACGCGCCTGCCATGGGCATTGCTGTTGGGCTGGACCCTGGCGGCACTGGCGATGGCCGGCCCCAGCTGGAGGCAGCAGGCGCAGCCGATCTATCAGGCCAGTGCGCCGTTGGTGGTGGTGCTGGATCTCTCCAGCCGCATCACCGCGACCGACCTGCCACCCTCGCGCCTGCTGCAGGCGCGGGCAAAGATCGGTGCTCTGCTGCGCGCCCGTCAAGGCGGCCAGGTGGGTCTGGTGGTGTATGCCGAAGATGCCTATACCGTGGCGCCGTTGACCGACGACGCTGCCAACGTGGCGCTGTACATGGACGCGCTGTCGCCGGAGGTGATGCCGCGTGATGGACAGCGCGCCGACCGTGGCATCGACTGGGCGGTCAGGTTGCTGCGGCAGACCGGTGGCCTGCGCGGCCAGATCCTCCTGGTCAGCGACCAGGTTGACAGCGAAGCGGTGCTTGCCGCAACGCAGGCGCGTGGCCTCGGCCTGGAGGTGTCGGTGCTGGGCCTGGGCACACCATCCGGCGCCGCTTATCGCGATGGTCAAGGCCAGATCGCACAGGCCGCGCTGGATGAAACCAGCCTGCGCGCCGTCGCCACCGCAGGCGGCGGGCGTTACCAGCGCATCGCCAGCGATGATCGCGACCTGGAGGCATTGGACGTACTTGATGCCAGCGACGGCGGTGCGTTGCAGCGGCCCGGGCAGGCCCGGCAGTGGCAGGACGAAGGCTATTGGTTGTTGCCGCCGGTGATGCTGCTGGCACTGCTGGCGTTCCGCCGCCGCGCGGTGCTGGCGGCGGTGCTGGCCGTGGGTCTTCTGCCCTTGAGCGGGCAGTTGCAGGCACAGCCGCGCGCGCCCATGGCTGCGCCGACAGCGGGCACGATGTGGGAACGTGCCGACCAGCGTGAGCATGCACGCCTGGCCGAGGGTGTGCAGGCGTACCGTCAAGGTGATTTCGCCACTGCCCGCAAGCAGTTCGAAGGCATCGACAGCGATGCGGGCTGGTACAACCTCGGCAACGTGCTTGCCCGCCAGGGCGACTACGACGGTGCCATCGCCGCCTACGACAAGGCCTTGGCGCGCCACCCGCAGATGGCCGACGCCGTCGCCAACCGTGCGGTGGTCGACGCCGCGCGCAAGCGCAAGTCGCCGTCGAACAACAGCCAGGGGCAGGGCAAGGGGCAGCAGAAGCCGCAGCAGGGACAGCAGCAGAACCAGCAGGGCCAGCAAGGCCAACAAGGTCAGCAGAATCAGCAGCAGGGCCAGCAAGGCCAGCAAGGTCAGCAAGGTCAGCAGAATCAGCAGCAGGGCCAGCAAGGCCAACAAGGCCAGCAGGAACCGCAGGGCCAGCAGAACCCGGCGTCTGCAGGTGCCGGCCAGCAGGGGGCGAAGCAGGAGCCGCCGCAGGCAGCCGACGCGCAGGCCCAGGCGCAGGCCGATGCCCAGCAGCGCCAGCGCATGCAGCAGGCCCTGCAGCAGGCGCGTGCCGGCGAAGCCGGCAAGGCAGCAGTGCGCGGCGATGGCGGCACGCCGCAACAGCGTGAGGAACAGCAGGCCGTAGAGGCGTGGATGCGGCGCGTGCCGGATGATCCGGGGGCACTGCTGCGGGCCAAGTTCCAGTTGGAAAACGAACGTAGAAAGAGGGAAGGGCGATGACAGGCATGGCGAGCAGGCAAATCCGGTGGCCTCTGCCTGTGCTGGCGATGCTGCTGCTGTGGCTGCCGATGGTGGCCATGGCGCAGACGCGCGCCTGGCTGGAGCAGGACAGCATCGCCGCCGGTGATGCGGTCACCCTGCACATCGAGACCGACCAGGGCGCGCCAGACTATGCACCGTTGAATGCCGATTTCGTGCTCAGTGCGCAGAGCAGCAACCGCCAGGTGCAGTGGAGCAATGGCGGCGTCCAGCAGCGCAACCTCTATACGGTTGCGTTGACGCCGCGCCGCACCGGTACGCTGCAGGTGCCTTCATTAAAGGTAGGCGCAGCACGCACGGTGCCCTTGGTGCTGCAGGTAAGTGATGCCGTGGTGGCCACCCCGCAGAGCAATGCCACCGCCTTCATCGAAACCGAGGTGGATGACCCGACGCCCTACGTGCAGCAGAGCGTGGGCGTGGTGGTCAGGCTGTACTTCGCCTCGCAGCTGGCGTCGGGCGAACTGGTGCTCGACACACCCAGTGGCGCTTCGCTGCAGCGGGTGGGGGAGGATCGCAGCGACGTGCGCCAGGTCAACGGCCGTCGCTACAACGTGGTCGAACGTCGCTTCCTGCTGATCCCCGAGCGCAGCGGGGCGTTGCGCCTGCCGGGCGCGCGCTTCACCGGCCGCAGTGCAGGTGGCTTCTTCGATGACTTCTTCGGGAGCGGTGGCGATGGCCGCATGAATGCCGTCGGTGCCGAACGCACGCTGCAGGTGCAGGCGCAACCGGCTCAGGCCGTGCAGCCGTGGCTGCCCCTGCACAGCCTGCAATTGCGCTACACCGCCGCACCCAGCAGTGCGCGCACGGGCGAAGCGGCCACCGTGATGGTCGAAGCGATCGCCAACGGCGCTACCCGGGCCCAATTCACCGATCTGCCCGTGCCCGACCTCGGCGACGCCGCGCAGGTGTTCGCCGAACCTGCCCAGTACGAGGAGACCTTCAACGGCAGCACGCCACGCCTGAAGATCACCCGTCGCTACTCGATCGTGCCGCGGCAGGTTGGATCCCTGCGCGTGCCGGGGCCGCGCGTGGCCTGGTGGAACGTGGACAGTGGCAGTGCCCAGCAGGCCAGCCTGCCGGATCTGGAACTGGCCGTGGCCGCAGGCCGGGCCGGCGCGCCGGTGGCACAACCGATCGATACCGATGCCGCGTTGCCGGGAGACGCCGCACCCGCCGCTGCATCCTCTCTTGCACCCACCGCAGCAGGTCCCCGGCCGTGGCCGTGGATGGCGGCCGCCGCAGGCCTGGCGCTGCTATGGCTGTTGACCCTGGCATGGGGATGGCGACGTGGCCGCCGTGCCGTCGTCCACACCCGTCCGGTTCCCCGGCCAGGAGCCAGTGCCCCTGCAACGTCCTCGCGTGCCAGCGTGGCCGAGCTGCGCCGGGCGATCGATGGCGAAGGCTTTGACCAGGTAGAGGCGCTGCTGTGTTCGATGGCTGGCGTGGAACGCCTGGAACAGGTGATCGAGCGCCTGGCCGATCCGGCCCAGCGGCAGACCCTGCAGGCGTTGCAGCAGGCGCGCTGGGGCGGGATGGGGGATGTCAGCGCGCTGCGGGCCCGCCTGCGCGAAAGCTTCCGTGACGGACCGCACTGGTCGGCCGCCACCGGCGCCATCGACACTGGGCTGCCGCCGCTGTATCCGCCGCGGCAACCCTGAACCGGCGCGGCTTGCGCGCTTTGTTAGAGTAGATTCATTTTTCGAGGAATCCCGCGCATGACAGCAGCTGCTGCCGACAAGAAGAAGTTGCCCCTGCATTGGAAGATGGGCATCGGCTTTGCGATCGGCCTGGT
>Ga0153974_1000290_pt1 | contig 11775 bp, 11 predicted proteins | sample TSGA058MetaG_FD_104741 | JGI IMG/M metagenome (GOLD analysis project Ga0153974, IMG submission 104741) | Attine ant fungus gardens microbial communities from Georgia, USA - TSGA058 MetaG | ecosystem: Host-associated > Fungi > Mycelium > Unclassified | place: USA: Georgia, Yuchi Wildlife... | reverse complement strand
GTAGCAGCTCTTACTCTTCATATTTTCCATAAACATGGTGAAAGAGTGCGTATGGCTAACATTGCTCAAACTGTCAATGTTCTTCAAGCCATGATCTTAACAGACGGTGAGAAAATGTTAAAAACACCAACCTATCATATTTTTGAAATGTTTAAGGAACATCAAGAAGGAATCCTCTTAGATTCAAAAGCAGAACAAGTATCAGAGTTTATTAGTAGTTCAGTAACTAAAAAAGCAGATACCTTAACGATTTCTCTGTGTAACTATGGAATTAAAGAAACAGAAACCATTGAATATTTATTAGAAGATGGAACGTTCGCTGGGAAATCCATTGTTGCTCATGCCTTAATTGGGAATAAGATGGATGCCCACAATAGCTTTGAAGCACCTAATGAAGTGCAGAAAGAGACTTATAAGGATCTGCAGGTAGAAGACAACCAATTAAGGGTCACAATTCCACCTATGAGTGTGGTAACTCTGAGAGTTCAAGGATAAATAAATGATATGTCCAGGCTGTGAACATAAAAAAACTTTTACAATAGAAGAGGTTGAAGCTCTAGTTAAAGAGCAACTATTACTAGAGCCGGATCATGTTTCTGAAAGCTTGTTAAACCAGCGACTGACTATTTGTCAGGACTGTTCACTGCTAGTTCAACATACTTGCTTAAAATGCGGTTGCTTTATTAAATTTAGAGCAAGTCTTCCTTCAAAGCAATGTCCAATAAAAAAATGGTAACCAAACAAAAAACTTAAAAGAGATACAATTACGTATCTCTTTAAGTTTATAAAAGGGGAGTTGAAACAAATGCACAATAAAAATGTAGCTCTTCATCCTCCAAAAGGATGGAATAGTTGGGATTGTTACGGTGCTTCGGTAACAGAAGCAGAAGTCTTAGGAAACGCCGAATATATGGCTAAGCATCTAAAGGAATATGGATGGGAATACGTGATTGTCGACATTCAATGGTACGAACCGAAAGCAAAATCATCTCTTTACAATGCCTTTTATCCTCTAGAAATGGATCAATATTCCCGCCTAATCCCAGCAACTAACCGTTTTCCATCAGCAAAAAATGGCCAAGGATTTAAACCGTTAGCAGATAAAATTCATCAATTAGGTCTAAAATTTGGAATCCATATCATGAGAGGAATTCCTAGACAAGCTGTTCATCAAAATACAGCCCTATTAGGGACAACCCAAACTGCACGAGAAATCGCCCATCCAAACTCCATTTGCCCTTGGAACACGGATATGTATGGCCTGGATCCTACCCAAGAAGGGGCACAAGCCTACTACAATTCTTTATTTGACCTATATGCCTCATGGGGTGTAGACTATATCAAAGTCGATGACATTGCCGCATCACGCCTATACGACATCCATCTAGCCGAAATTGAAATGATCCGCAAAGCCATCGATCAATGTGGCAGACCGATGGTCCTCAGTCTATCTCCAGGTCCAGCACCTTTAGCTCAGGCAAAATTCCTTAAACAACACGCTAACCTCTGGCGAATGACCGATGACTTCTGGGATACTTGGGAGCATCTGTATCCAATGTTTGAAAGGTGTGAACACTGGGCAGAACATGTGGGACCAGGACATTGGCCCGACTGTGACATGCTTCCATTAGGTCATATCGGGATTCGCTCCGTAGATGGCGGTGGTAGTGACCGCTATACAAGATTTACAAAAGATGAACAAAAAACTTTAATGACCTTGTGGTGTCTATTTAAATCACCTTTAATGTTTGGTGGTGAACTACGAAACAACGATGAATGGACCTTAAGCCTACTCACTCATAAAGATTTACTAGACATGCATCACAACATGACTAAATCCTATCAACACAGCCGTCAAGAAGATAAAATTATTTGGCTAGGAATCGCAAATGACTGCACCTACATCGCCATGTTTAATGCTAGCGAAACAGAGGCTAACTTCCAAATTTCCCTTCATCAATGGAATTTAGAATCTAAAAAAGAAATCTTAGACATTTGGAATCAACAACAACTTAACATCCAACCTACCTTAAACTTCTCGATTCCTAGTCATGGAACCATATTATTAAAAATAACGTAAGGAGGAGAAAAATGCTGACTATTCAAATTACGGATCCATTTTGGGGGAACTATCTTAAACTTATTAAAAATGAAATCATCCCGTTTCAATGGGACGTTTTAAATGATCAAAACAATATTGAAATTCAAAAAGAGAGAAATGAAGCCGGACTTCCTTCCGATAAAAGCAATGCCATTGAGAACTTAAAAATTGCAGCTGGAAAAAGTGAAGGCCAACACTACGGATGGTGGTTTCAAGATACCGATGTTTATAAATGGCTTGAAGCCGTAGCCTATAGCCTCAAACATGAACCTGACAACGAATTAGAAACACTGGCTGACACCGTGGTGGACTTAATTGGGCAAGCCCAAGAACAAGATGGCTATCTAAATACTTACTATCAACTCAAAGCACCACACTTAAAATTTAAAAGACTATTTGAAAGCCATGAACACTACTGTGCAGGTCACCTCATTGAAGCAGCAGTTGCTTATTACGAAACAACAGGGAAAGAAAAACTACTACAAATCGCCTGTAAATTTGCTGACTGCATCGATCAACACTTTGGTCCCGAAGAAGGGAAAATCCATGGAGCTGATGGACACCAAGAACTAGAATTAGCCCTCTTAAAATTATATAACTGTACCAAAGAAGAGAAATACTTAAAGCTCAGTGAATACTTCTTAACCATTCGAGGGCAAGACCCAGAATTCTATCAAAAACAATTACTTGAAAACATTGAAAACGGTGACTCCCAAGGCCCTCCTCCTCATATCAACCTAGAGTATCTGCAAGCTCACCAGCCCCCAATAGAACAAACCACTGCAGTTGGCCATGCCGTTCGCTTAGGCTACATGGTTACAGGAATGGCAGAAGTGGCTTACCATACAGGGAATCAAGAATTGTTCACTGCCTGTCAAAAAATTTGGAAAAATATCGTTGAACGCAGAATGTACGTAACGGGTGGAATCGGATCCACCGTCCATGGAGAAGCCTTCACCCTAGATTACGACTTACCAAACGACACCATGTACTGTGAAACCTGTGCCGCCATAAGCCTAATGTATTTTGCCCATAGTATGCTTAAACATGAATCCCATAGCCAGTACGCTGACATCCTCGAACGCGCACTCTACAACAACGTCCTTAGTGGTATGTCCCTTGACGGAAAAAAATATTTCTATGTTAACCCACTAGAATCCCATCCAGCAACCAACCACTCAAATCCCGGAAAAGGTCATGTAAAATCCACCCGTCCAGACTGGTTCGGTTGTGCTTGTTGTCCTCCAAACTTGGCCCGCACCATAAGCTCGATTGATAAATATATCTATACCTTCAACAATCAATCCATCTACACTCACCTATATTTGAATCATACAATGAAGATTTCAAATCTGACTTTGGCACAAGAAATAGACTATGGAACACAAGCCAAACTTTCCGTTAACATAACAGCGTCAACCTCAACCCACAAAGCCCTCTATTTTAGAATTCCAAACTGGACAAAAACCTATCGAGTTTACTTAAACCAAAAGGAACTTAATCAAGTTCCAGTAGAACAAGGCTATCTAAAACTAGAAAAAGTTTGGCAAGGAACCGAACAATTAGAAATCCACTTTGAAATGCCCGTTTTACAAATCACCGCCCACCCAAAAGTTCGTGGAAATATTGGAAAACGAAGCATTCAACGTGGTCCTTTCATTTATTGCTTAGAAGAAGCTGATAACGGTCCCGATTTAGCATCCATACACTTAACTAAAAATCCAGAATTTTTAGTTAAACCTCATCCAGAATTAATAGGAATCCCTGCCCTTGAAGGCAACGCCGAAAAATTAATGATCACCGATAATACCCAACTGTATAACTATGATGTGGATCCTATTTACGAACCTATAAAAATCACCATGATACCTTACTATGCTTGGGCTAATCGTTCCGTAGGTGAAATGCAAGTTTGGGTGAATATAATATGAAGCAAAAAAAATGGAGTTTAATTATTTTGGTGTTAATCCTAATTGGAGGTCTTATATTTATGTTGTTAAATCAAAATCCAGCACCACCTTTAGAACCTAAATCGTTTAACCATGTTTCAGTCCATGACCCTTCGATTATTAAAGAGGGCGATTTATTCTATATGTTTGGAACTCATATTGAAGCCGCAAAATCATCTGATTTAATGAATTGGGAACGATTCACAAACGGATACACAACGCCTAACAATGTTTTATTTCAGGATTTGTCCGAAAATTTAGCAGAATCCTTTTTGTGGGCAGGAGAAGATGATGCCGACAGCAAAGATGGCTATGCTGTTTGGGCACCGGAAATCTTTTGGAATCCAAATTATATCAATGAAGATGGTTCCCAAGGTGCCTATATGCTTTATTATAGTGCTTCTTCAACTTATGTTCGTTCGGCTATTGGATTCGCAGTGGCCCCACAAATTGAAGGTCCGTATACTTATGTCGATACCATTGTTTACTCAGGGTTTACTAAAGAAGAAGCTTACGATGAAAATAGTCAAGTTGATAAAAAATGGGTTCATACTCATCTGCCAACGTTAATTGAAGAAGGTCAGATTTCAGACATTAATCCGGATTGGTTTTTAGGAGAAGAGAGATATCATAACGCTATGTATCCTAATGCCATTGATGCTAATTTGTTTTATGATGCCGACGGTAGACTCTGGATGTCATATGGCTCCTGGTCAGGAGGAATTTTTTTACTAGAACTAGATGACCAAACTGGGCTCCCCCTTTATCCTGGAGTAGATGGAATCACCGAAGATGGGCGTTTAATCGACCGTTATTTTGGAATTAAAATATCAGGTGGAGAAGGCCAGTCTGGAGAAGGTCCTTATATTATTTACGATGCCCAAACTCAGTATTACTACTTATATGTCACCTATGGTTGGTTAGGCGCCGATGGAGGCTATAATATGAGGGTTTTCCGAGCGAAAGAACCCACTGGTCCATATTTAGACATTAAAGATGATGACGCTGTCTTAAAGATGGGTGAAGATAATTTCACCAAAGGGAACAAATTAATGGGGAATTTCTTATTTACAGGTGAACCCGGATCAACCTTAGCATCAGGCTACGTCTCACCAGGACATAATTCTGTATTTCATGATGAAGACACTAATAAACGCTATTTAGTATTTCATACTCGATTTCCTAATGCAGGTGAAATGTATCAAGCCAGGGTCCATCAATTGTTTATGAATGAAGCTAATTGGCCTGTTGTCGCTGTTCATCCTTATGCAGGCGAACAGTTAAGACAAGTTCGGAAGCGAGAAATTGTGGGTGACTACAAATTTATCAATCATGGGATGAGTAACTCAGCAGCAATTGTTGAATCAATCGAGATTAAGCTAAATACTAATCAAACCCTTACAGGAGCTGTTGAAGGAACTTGGCAAAAAGTAGATGACTATTTTGCAGAGATTATAATTAATGATATAGTTTACCGAGGCGTATTTGTAGAAGCTTGGTCACCGGAAAAAAATGACTTTGTCATGACTTTTACAGCTGTTTCTGACAAAGGAGTTTCCATTTGGGGAAGTCAATAATAAAGTCTTTTTAGGTCATCTAAGGACATAAATAAAAAGGTGTTTGAGAATGCTGGAGATTATATAAATTTCCAGCATTTTTCAATAAATGATAGTAAAAAATCACGATGTAGAAAAAACTTATTATAAGATTTTCTTCGGAAAATAAAAAGATATTTTAGCACCCTAACCATGTGTCAAGACTTGAAGGAGATGATAACTGATTTTAATTATTGTTACAGTTCTGTCTAGATGGGTAGCCGTTGGTATCAGAGATTGAAAAAGTCAAGTGCAATAAGTCATGTTGAAGGTTGAAAAGAACGTTAGGTTTACGTTTCGATTTTAAAGTGCTCTGAAAATACTTCTCTAATTTAAAAGAGCAAGTCAATTACAATATTTAGTGAAGGAATAGTATTCAAAAAGTGATTAAATGAGGGATTTCATGACCTTTTTCCTATTATACGACCTTATTAAAAATCTTTCTATAAAAAATAATTAAAATATTTTAGGATAAAAAATATTGAAATTTTTATCAGGAATAAGATATTATGTATATAGTGATATAAGTCAATAAATGATGAATAGAGTAAAACAACATACTTACTATGAGGGGGAGATAGGTTGAAAAAGATACGAAAATTTATATCCTTGTTATATACCTGGTTTATTGAAAAAAACAAACGCTTATAATACCAAACTCGATGTCTAACAGATACATACTAAAAGAATTGAGGAAAAACCCCTAGGAATTGTAATTGTGGATTTACCTGTAAACTAATGTTTAATGAGGAGGAGGTGATAAATGAGTCTGACAAGTTATCTTTTACTAGGTTGTATATTAGGACTGTTTATGTTATTATTTGGAAAATTGTATCAAAAAAATGGAGTCGTTTTGATGGGTCTTGCTTTATTAGTAATTGCATTAGTAGTGATTTTGTTTTTAAATTTTATTCTGATACCAAGTATGTAATTGTTAAATCAGTCAGGTTTTTGATTATCAATCTAATTTAAGGAGGTTTGTTTGTGAAATACACAATAACTTTTGAGGAATATCAGGTAAACCATGAGATGTTATTTTTAGTTCTATAAAAAAAGCTGTTGCAATGGAATTAGTAAAATTTGACAACCTAAATTAAATGTGATATATTTAGTTTGCTAAATACTTTACAACTAGAGGAGTTTATATCTATGAAAATTAATGTTGAGTGCGATATTCGTATATCCTTAGATAAAGTTTCTTCACAAATGCGTCGGAATTATAGTGAAAGCCTTAGGGAACTTAATCTTTATGTAGGCCAAGATAATTTACTCTTGCGTTTGTGGTTGGGTGATGGAATCACACAAATGCAGCTATGTGAACATTTAAAATGCGAACCGCCGACGGTAACAAATATGGTTAAATCCTTAGAGCAAAATGGTTTTATATACCGTAAACGTGATGATCAAGATGCAAGAGTGATGCGGATTTTTCTAACAGAAAAAGGGAAAGAATTAGAAAAACCGGTTAGATTAAAATGGAAACAACATCAAGATAATTTACTACAGCCAATTTCAGCTGAAGAGCGCTTAATATTAAGAGATTTATTAAAACGTATGGAGAAAAACTTATCATAAGATTTTTCTTCGAAAAATTATGTAGCATACTAACTAAAAAGTTATTTAGCACCCTAGCCATGTGTTGAAGACTTGAAGGAGATGATATACGATTAAAAATATAGAATTACAGGTGAAAAAAATTATCAAATATTTAGCAAGCTAAATATATTAGCTTGAATTTTGTTTAAAATAAGCGTACACAGGAGGATTTTAAAAATGAGTAATAGAATAAGTGAAATATTAAATATAGAAAAACCGATTATACAAGGGCCGATGTCTTGGATTACTAATGCTGAATTCGTAGCAGCGGTAAGTAATGCTGGTGGGTTAGGCGTACTAGGGCCAAATGCTGGTCAAGTGGATATAACTCGTTCCCCAGAAATAACTGCCGAAAGAATGAGAACTGAAATCCGAAAAACAAAAGCATTAACCAATAAGCCATTTGGAATAAGTTTGATCGTAAATGGGGATTTAACTTATACTTGGCCGATTTTAGAAATCGTAATTGAAGAAAAAGTTCCTGTTGTTCATGTAGGCGGTATATGGGATGAGCGAATTTTTAATCGATTAAAAGAAAATAATATTAAAATTATTTATAGACCTCTTACTCCTACAATTGAAGATGCAAAAGCTGCGGAAGAATTAGGAATAGATGTTTACGTAGCCACAGGATTTGATGAAGGAGGTACAGTTCCTGAACGAGTGATTGGGACATTTTCAATTATTCCCATGATTGTGGATGCTATAAATATTCCTGTCATGGCAGCGGGAGGTATTGGAGACGTTAGAGGCGTGCGTGCGGCATTTGCTTTAGGCGCTGAAGGTATATTTGTAGGTAGTGTTTTAATTCCTACAAAAGAAAATCCAACAGCAGAAAATGTAAAACAGATGATTGTAGATGCTACAGCAGAAGACTTACTACTGTTCCGTACTTTACCAGCATACTATCGTTCTTTACCTACTACATTAGCAAATGAGCTAGTAGAAATGGATAAACAAGGAGCTAGCCGTGAAGAAACTGCACAAAAGATGGGTGGAACAAGTGGAATGCGAATTGGAATGTTAGAAGGAAATACAGTGGAGGGCTATATTTCTGTAGGGACTGGGATTACGCCAATTAAAGAAATTAAAACGGTAAAAGAAGTGATTGATTCTTTAATGCAAGATTTTAATTAAAAGATAGACTCTAAAAGAGATTGTTCATATGTTGCGAAATGAGCGTATGATAAAACACTCTATTCAATAGAAACACTTCAAGTCAAAGATGATAGTAAATATCACATGGCAGCATTTAACGAAGCTGATTGAAGAAACGGCGAGAAGAAGTTTTTCCGTTAGATTGTTAAAAAGCATATGAGATAGAGAAAAGAATGGTCGAAACACAATATAAAAAATGATAATCTGGAGGTATTTGAAAATGAAAGGAAAACCTAAAACGTATGAAATGGCTTTACAACCGCTCCCGCAGATCATCGTATCTGTCAGAGATAAGGAAGGGAGAAATAACGCATTGGCTGTTGGTTATACTGCCAATGTAAGTCATGACCCTGAAATGATAATGGTTGGAATTGAACCACAAAGGTTTTCCCATCATATGGTGAAGGAAAATGGCTGCTTTGTAGTCAATCTTCCATTAAAGAGTTTCAGAAAAGAATTTGGCTATCTGGGTTCTAAATCTGGGCGAGATATTGATAAATTTGCAGCACTTGATCTGAAATGGGAGGACGGCAAGTATGTAGATGCGCCGATTCTAACTGATTGCCCTGTGAACATCGAGTGCAGCGTTGTGGATTCCATTTTACCTGGATCAAATGAGCTATTTATTGGTAAGGTGGAAGCCGTTCATGTAGACGAAGAGTATCTTAACAAAAACGGCAGAATACTTTGGAATAAAATGGATTTAATATAAGAAGTAACAGCGTACGTGTGTCACATACAGTAGTGACCAGATTTGATGAAAGTGGTACGATTTCAAAACGAATTATTGTAACATTTTCAAATATACCAATGATTGGATGTTACAAATATTCCTGTAATGGCATCAGGGGATTGGAAATATTAGGCTTGCGTGTGCATTTGCTTTAGGCGCTGAAGGAGTACTTGAAAGCAGTGTTTTAATTCCCACAAAAGAAAATCCAACAGCAGAAGATTAGAAGTGGTGGATATTTTAATCAGAAAGAGAAGTGTATATACGCCTTAAATCAATAGAGAATATAAATTTGAAACCTAACTATTAATAATGACTTAGATAACAAGTTTTAAAATCCAATTCAGAGAAGCGTAACTGTAACTAACGAAAGACAACTATATCATAGGGCCGTGCTCTCATAATGACATGAGGATGTTTTTCCTAATAGGACATAAAAGGGACCTACGGATAAACAGTAGGATTGATACTCTAGTAAAACGTGGATTGCTGTGATTTGCACTTTAATACAAGAGCAATCTTACGTATTTAATTAAGTTAGTAATAAAAGTTTACTTCTAGAAGGGCAAGCTAAGAAATAACTCTTTATAATAAATTTAAATAGCTTAGCATAAACCTTAGTTATGGGTCTAATTAGTGCCTAACTAAATGATACGGGGAGTTTATAAAATGAAAACTTTATTTGATGAAACATTAATGGGTAGTTTAAGAATGAAAAATCGCCTTGTCCGATCGGCGACAGGAGAAAACTTGGCAACAGAAAAAGGTAATTTACCAAAGGATTTAGTTGATATTTATACAGACCTTGCAAAAGGTGGGGTAGGTATGATTATTTTTAGTTTTACCAGTGTTGACTCGGTTGACTTCGCAAGGGAAGGCCTATTGAGATTACATGATGATTCTCTAGTACCTGAGTATCGTAAATTGGTAGAAGAAATTCATAAGTATGATTGTGTCGCAATGTCTCAGTTAGCATTAGGAATATATTTAAAACAAACAGAAACTGGCCAATCAATAAGCTTGGAGCCAAACGAAATGAAAAAAGAAGACATTGAGGATGTTATTGAAAAATTTGTTAGTGCAGCTCGTAGAGCAAAGGAAGCTGGATTTGATGGGATTCAGTTACACGGGGGTCATGGTTTTGTATTAAGTAAATTTATGAGTCCGTTGCACAATCATCGTCAAGATGAATATGGTGGTTCTACAAAGGGACGTGCTAAAATTATTTTAGATATCATTCAAGGAATTCGTGAAAGAGTTGGAGATATTCATCTCTCTATTAAAATTAACAGTAGTGATGGTATGCCTGGAGGATTGATGCCAGAAGAAAGTCTTATGATTTGTAAGCTACTAGAAGAGGCAGGAATGGACTCCATTGAGGTGAGCGGAAATAGTCCGACTGTAACTAAGATTGTTCCATGTAAAAATGAAGGCTTCTATGCGCCCTTTGCAGTTGAACTTCAATCGATAATTAATATTCCAGTCATTTTGACTGGAGGACACCGAAGCTTACAGCATATGAACAAGTTATTAAATGAAGAGGGAATTGAGTATTTTTCACTTTCTCGTCCATTAATTAAAGAACCAGGACTTCCAAACCGTTGGAAGAGTGGTGACGAAAAACCTTCGAATTGTATTTCTTGCAATCGTTGTTTTAAAATGTATGGAAACAGATGTGCACTAAATAGAAAAAAAGAGTCTCGTTCTTCTCTTGAAAGTGGGTAGTGTCAAATAACTGATGAAAAAAGTGAAGAAATGGAGCTCCCTCTAAATCCAAACTATTATCATCAGAAAAATTAAAATTTCGAAGTAGAAATAGGGCTTCGGAACTTGGTTTTATAAAAATTGGCATTTAAGGAAAAAAAAACAAAGCATTTAGTTTTTATGCTGACAGTGAATCGTAACTAAGTTCAAGCAATTTAATCCACTTAGCCGGCATATGAGGACAGTCTTTAATTTCGGAGATTTCAACCGGAGTCTGCCAATTTAATGATTCATGCCGTCTTAAAAAATTAAAATATGCTGTGAATAAAGTTAGGTAACCATTGGTGGTATTTAGCGAGTTAAAGCCATTCATTGTTAAATAAGCTTCTTGTTTAAATGTTCGGTTTAAGCAATCAGTAACCTGCTTGTAGGACCGGAATAATCGATCCGTTTCGGTCTTATTCTGAAGCCCGATAACTTGAACTAATTCAAAAGGAATTTTATTCAAAGAGAAGTAATGCTGGGTAAGATGATAAATTGGATTTCCATCAACAACTAATCTTAAATTTTCAGGCTTTTGTGGATATTTCAATAAGGTTTGATGAATGGTTTTGATTGCAGCTAGTGTATCACGTTTCTCAAAAACATGGTGAGAGGTAATGATTTTCTTCTCCTTATCTGAAACAAAGAAAACATAGTGATTTTTCTTCTTTATCTTGACGTAAGTTTCGTCACCAGTCAATTCTCCAGTCAATTCATAAGGGTAATTTTCTAGAAATTGCAGACCAAGTGAAAGAAAAAAGTAGTGATATTCAAAAACTGGATATACCAGATTTTATACTAATAATTAAACATTATAAGTTTAATTTCTTTATCAATTGGAATGAAGATAATTACCAATGGTGAAGTAACACCATATTCTTTAATTATTGATTTAATAAT
>Ga0153974_1000289_pt1 | contig 11775 bp, 12 predicted proteins | sample TSGA058MetaG_FD_104741 | JGI IMG/M metagenome (GOLD analysis project Ga0153974, IMG submission 104741) | Attine ant fungus gardens microbial communities from Georgia, USA - TSGA058 MetaG | ecosystem: Host-associated > Fungi > Mycelium > Unclassified | place: USA: Georgia, Yuchi Wildlife... | reverse complement strand
TACTATTACACTCTATGTTTCGAATATTTGAAATATCCTTAAATAGATACAAGTGTTCTGACAAGTTTTCCAGTATTTTAGCGAAAGTTTCCATCATGGTAACCACCCGTGTGAAATAGAAGGTTTACTTGCCGCTGAAAGCCTCTATTAGCGACTTAGGCCAAAGAACTTCTGAATAATTTCTCTTTTACTCACTCCCCCTCAAAGGCATCAAAATCTTCAAATAAAGACAACTGCTCTGCTGAAGCCACTGAAAAAGTCCCATTTTCGAAAAAAAGCTGGAAATTTTGAAATCAGAGACGTTGGTATGACAATGTTTCTGATTTTTGATTCCCAAGACTTTTCTTATTTATAGGGACTTTTTAAGCGACCTCGATCTGCTAAGTAAGCCTCTTTGAGTTGATTGCAGATGTACCTTCTTGTTTCTTCCTACCGTATCCGTACCACCAAATTTAACGACATTTTAAATTAGTATGTCCAATAAAAATCATCAAACTATTCTATAATTTTAAGTAACCCTAAACTGAGAAGCAGTCCCACGCAAAAGTATTGAAAAGCACATGCAGAGCATGCCTGTGCTTTTCAAAAACATAAAAAAAGTGGGGGTATTAAAAACCTCCACTTTAATCATATTAAGATTGCTTTTTCCCTTTATCAGAGACAATTTCTGCTAAAGTTTCTGTCGCACATTTAGGTTCAACCGTTCCTTTAGCAGCTTGAGCCATTATTACTTTTTTACTTTTTGGATCACGCATATAAAAACCCTCCTTCTAAGTATATCTAACTTCTTTAATAGAATAGCTATTATTTAAGTATTTATTCAACATCTCTATTTTAGATTTGTATATTGTTTTAAATAACTTAAAATGCTTAGTAATTCGAGATGATAAATAAAAATTGATGTCGCAATTTTGAGTCTTGACCTCGTCTAAAGTCGTAGTTTATCTTATTGGCTCATCAAACTAGCTATCTGTTTCTTCTGTAGGTATATCAAATAGATTAGACTCTTCATTAATTAAGAAATCCTCAGGTATAAAGGGTAGCTCTGGTAATTCCTCTAGGGTTTTAATTCCGAAATAATCTAGAAAATCATCTGTTGTTCTAAATAAAATAGGTCTTCCTGGTGCCTCTAAACGCCCTGCTTCTTCAATTAAAGAAAATGTTAATAATTTCCGAATCACATTATCACTACTTGCCCCGCGAATATTTTCAATTTCATGACGAGTAATTGGCTGGCGATAAGCAACAATTGCTAAAACCTCTAAGGCAGCATTTGATAACCCTCGTTGATTCGGATTCTGAATTAATCGTTTCAAAAAAAGAGCATGCTCTTTTTTTGTAGTCATTTTATAAACACCAGCAACTTCAATAATTTTTATCCCGCTCTCCATAAGTTGATAACGCCCTTTTAATTCCGTCAACAAAGCGAGTACCTCAAGCTCAGTTATTTGTAAAACAAAAATCATTTGATCTAGATTAAGCCCTTCCTCACCTACAGCGAATAATAGTCCTTCTAATATTGCTAAATGCTCATCTTTACACAAATCTATCACCCTCTAAACTCGAAATATAAATTTCATCATCATAACTATCTTGCGACATAATAAAGTCACTATTTTTCACTAACTCTAACAAAGCTAAAAAAGTGACGACCATATATTCACGATCAAATCGATCAAATAAGTGACTAAACATCACCCTTTTTTTATATTTTAATTGTTTTTTTAAAGAAGTCATCCGATTTTCCACAGATATATTTTGTTGCATAATCTTTCGCTTTAATGGCTGAGCCAGTTTATGACGTCTCATTAATTTTTCAAATGCTAAAATCAATTGTTCCACCTGTAGCGTTTGATCAGGCAACTTAATTTCAGTGTCTATATAAGGAGAAAAATCAATAGGGGGTTTCGTATAAAACTGACCGCGCTCTTCTTCCAACTCTCGTAAATCTTTCGTTACCTCCTTATATTTTTGATAATCCATTAAGCGCTGAATCAGAGCTTCTCGAGAGTCTTCTTCATACTCACCTTCAATTTCAACCACTTGCTTTGGCAAGAGACTTTTACTTTTAATTTCGATTAAAGACGCCGCCATTACTAAATATTCTGAAGCTATTTCAAGTTGTAAAACTTCCATGGCGTGAATATAATCTAAGTATTGTTGTGTTATTTCTGAAATTTTAATATCATAAATATCAACTTTTGACTCTTTCAATAGATGTAATAATAAATCTAAAGGTCCCTCAAACGCATCAATTCTAACCTTATACTCCATCCTAACCACCCCTAACACATCTTTTATTTTAGTAACTTGCAACTTTTAAAGTGGCAAATCAAATGTACTATATTAAAAAACAACTGTGTTTAATTTATTACGATAACTTTGACTGATGAGTTTACATTTCATTGTAACTAATTTTCAACATTTAGACAACACCACTATTTCAAATACAGACAAAAAGTTACATTAAACCTCCCCTTGTCCCTTTCAACACTAAGGTTGGATAGAAGCTACCACTGGATTTGCAGCACCTCGTCTAACAAAAAAAACCTCGTGAATATAGCTTGATTTTAAAAGCTAAACAAAAAAACTTCACCCTCTCATGTAAAGTGGGATGAAGTTTTTAGCCTATTCACTTCGTTTTTGACGAGTTTTTTTACGAATTTTATATTGAGAAGGACAAGGTATACGGATTACTGTTTTGAATAAATCTTGAAAATTAAAAGGAAATAATGGATATAAATAAGGCTTTCCAAAACTTTTTAATGTTGCTAAATAAAGTAGGCCTATGATTACTGCACCAATATATCCCCATAGTCCTAAAAGAATAACACCTAAAATAATAAACATTTTAAACATTTTATTAGCTAAACCTAGCTCATAACTAGGTGTTACAAAGCCACCTAAAGTCCCAATGGCGACATAAAATAAAATTTCAGGTCCAAAGAGACCAATACCAACGGCTACTTCCCCGATTAAAATAGCGGAAACTATTCCTAATGCTGATGATATCGCACTCGGTGAATGAATCGCAGCCATTCGAATAAATTCAATACCTAATTCACCTACAATGACCTGAAAAATAATGGAAAGATTCCCTTCTTCTTGAGGGCCAATAAAACTTAAATGACTTGGTAAATATTCGGGATGAAGCACAAAAAGTAACCAAGTAGGCATCATAAAAACTGATATCAAAATTCCACCAAAACGAATTAATCTTAAAAAAGTTCCAACTGCTGGTGTTTGGCGATATTCCTCAACACCTGTTAGGTGATCAAACAACGTAACTGGTGCCAAAATCACACTTGGTGACGTATCTACCAAAATGGCAACCTGTCCCTGATAAAGATGTGTAGCCACTACGTCAGGCCTTTCTGTATAGCGCACTAAAGGATATGGATTATAAACCTGATGTGTAATAAACTCCTCTAACTCTTTATCAGTCATAGTTAAATTGTCAACTTCAACATCTTGAATTCTGCCTCTAATTTCATTCACTATTTTAGGATCAGCTAAATCTTCAATGTACATTAACGCCACATCTGTTTTTGAATCTGATCCAATCTTATAAATCTCATTTTTTAACTTCCCTGTCCGAATACGTCGGCGAGTTAAAGCCGTATTAATGATAATATTTTCTGTGTAACCATCTCGCGATCCTCGAACGGCTTTTTCTGTATCAGGTTCCGATGGTCCTCTTCCAGGATAGCTACGAACATCCACAATAAAGGCCTTATCTTCTCCATCTATAAAAATAGCAATTAATCCGCTTAAAATTTCCGTACAAGCATCATCAATATTATCAACTACGCTAACTTGTTGATGTACAAGTCGATTATGAATAAGTTGAAAAACATCTTTTCCTACGTATGTTGAATCATTTAACAACAAAAGTTGAGTGATTAATTCTACTACTAAAAATGAATCTAATAATCCTGTTACATAGTAAAGCTGAACCTGGTGATCTATAATCTGTAGCTCGCGGAAGCCAACATCAAAACTTTTTTCCATTCCTAGCTTAGGCTCTAACATTCTTTGAACTTCATTTAAATTTTTCGGAATTAATGTTGAGTTTTGCTCCATCTTTTTTCACCTCTTTTGTGCTTATTTAACCTTTTGGCTTAAAGATTAGAGCTGTAAAGAATGCAAATAAAATAGCCGAAGTAATTCCAACAGCAGTTAAATTAAACATTCCCATACCAATGCCTATAAACCCTAATTGTTCAGATTTTTCCATGGCACCATGCATAACCGAATGTCCAAAACTCATAATGGGTAACTGGGCACCAGCTCCTGCAAACTTAATCAATCTATCGTATAAACCAAATACATCTAGTGCAGCCCCAATTACAACAAAGCTACAAGTAACATGTGCTGGTGTCAATTTAAAATAATCTAAAATAAACTGGCCTATAGCACAAATTATGCCACCTACAATAAATGCTTTTAAAAATATCATATCCTTAACCTTCTTTCTTAGGAAATTCCTATTACTTTTATGAACTTATTTCCATTCCTGAAGCGGAACCTATTAAATTCGATTTTTACTCTACAACAGATAAAGCCACTGCATGGGCAATGCAAGGAATCGTTTCTTTTTGTTGTAAAATAATCGGATTTAATAAAGCTCCTGTCGCAACTATAAGCACTTTTTTAACCTTTTTAGTTTTCAATAATTCTTTAATAAATCCATAAGTGACAACTGCACAACATCCACAACCACTGCCACCTGAGAAAACTGGTTGATCATTTCCATAAATTAATTTTCCACAATCATCATGAATATCCTTAATGTTATACCCATCACCCTTTAAAATATCAATTAAGATTGGACTACCACCTTTTGCCAAATCTCCTGTGACAATTAAATCATAGTAATTTTCATCAATTTGCAAATCTTCAAAATGTTGCTTAATCGTTTGAGCTGCTGCAGGTGCCATGGCTGGCCCCATATCATTTGGATTATTTTGTCCTGCATCTACAATAATACCAGCAGTTGCAGATTCAATTTTAATTTTTGAAGCAGTATGACTAACTAAGGCTACTCCCGCTCCCGTAACGGTATACTGTGCACAGTCTGGTTTTGGCCCTCCATACTCTGTTGGATTTCGATACTGCCTTTCAGCCGTCATATTATGACTACTTGTAGCCGCCATTGCAATCTTAGCTTGATCACTATCAACAAAAACAGCGCTTAATAATAAGGATTCCATTGAAGTTGAACACGCTCCATACACACCGAAGAACGGGATATTAAAGTCACGAAAAGTATAATGAGTGGGTACAATCTGATTAATTAAATCTCCCGCAAACACAACAGAGATATCCTTCTCTTTTAAATTGGTCTTTGAAAATACGCCTTCCACCGCATCTCTAATAAGTTGTGACTCAGCTTGTTCCCAAGTTTTTTTTCCGCAATATGAATTATCATACTTTTTGTCAAAATACTGTCCTAAAGGACCTTGCGCTTCCATCGGTCCTACTGCTGTTGCTGTTTCTTGTATATAAACATCATTATTAAATTTCCATGATTGACGCCCGACTTTCATTTATCTCACCCTTTCTATTAATATAATCCTACCATGTTAACCATTAAATAAACCACGTGCTCCAGTTGAGGAACTAAATTAAACTCAACTAAAAAATAACGAATAATCCCAAACACATAAGCTGATACAATCGAGAAAACAATAACTGCACCTGCTAATTTAAATAAGTTTGTTGCAATTCCAAGCACAATTCCTTCGTTCTTACCTTCTAAAGCTGCTGATGTCAATGAGTTTGCAAAGCCACTAATCGGAATAAATGCACCCGCCTTAGCTTTTTGGCCAAATGTATCATAAACGCCAAATCCTGTTAGAATTGAAGTAATTAATATGACACTAACGATTGACAATGTACTCGCAGTATCTCTAACTAACCCAAACCAATGGACATAAATTTCAATTAGGAATTGCCCAAACAAACAAACGAATCCACCGAAAACGAAAGAAATCAACATATTTAGCCCATATTTTGGCTTAACTTCATGCTTTTGAATAACTTTATCATATTTTTTTGTCTTCATTATTTTACCACTCCTTTAACTAGTCATTTAAAAATTTCAATACTGCTGAGTTAGAAAAATAGCTTTTTTTCCTAAAGATCCTCGAATACAGTAGAGATTTTTTCGTCGATAACTATCTATATCAAAATCTTTGATTATATTACTTAATATGACAATTTTTTAAATAGTTATTAGTGATTTTAAACTTTTTTTACTTTCATTAACAAATTTTCAAAATAAGCTTTAGAATAATTTTTTTACAACCTGTATAGATTTACAAAGCAAAAAAACTTGTAACTAAACTTTTTTAGTTTAATTACAAGTTTTTTTATCTAGACTGTCATTTTTTCTTTTAGTTCTTTTAAAACCTTCTTCTCTAACCTTGAAACTGCAACTTGATTAATTTCCAATCGTTTTGCAACTTCAGATTGTGTATAGCCCAAATCAAAACGCAGATAGATCAACATCCTTTCCATAGGCTCTAATGTGGAAACTAGCTGTTTTAAGACAATTTTTTGATCAAGGGCTAACCCCTCATTTTGATTTGGGATCCGTTCTATCATTGGCATATCTTCACGTTCATAATTATCTAATGACGTTACATTCATAGGTGCATTTAACGCTAAAATAATTTGTTCTTCAGTTAATTCAGTTGCCTCTGCTAATTCCCTAATATTTGGTTCTCGTTCTAAAACTTTATTTAAACGATCTTTAGCCTCTTGAATTTTGTGAAGGTTACTCTTAATACTTCGACTAATTTTAATTGAGCTTTGTTCACGAATAAAGGCTTTAATCTCTCCAATAATTAATGGAATTGCATAAGTTGATAATGTTGTATCATATGAAGCATCAAATTGATTAATGGCCTTTAATAATCCCATACAGCCGATTTGAAATAAATCATCTTTTTCAACTTCCAAATGTGTAAACTTGTGAACAACAGACCAAACTAAATCCATATGATTTTTTATAAGAACTAGTCTAGCTTCTTCATCACCATTTTGAGATTTTTGGATTAGTTCACGAATTTGATTTTTTTCCATCTAAACATCCCTCATGTCATTATTGTTTATTAGATTACCTCCCCTAATGAAAAACCGAGATCGCAATCAGGTTCTCAATAGTTACTAGTCTACTTTTCCCTATTTTTATCTTAGATAAGTAGAAATAAAAGGCTCCTTGTTATAAAATCAACGCCTTAAACATTTTCTTGAATTTCAACTTCTAAACTATTATCATTCAATAACTCTTTTTCAAAAGTAATTGTCGTTCCAACTCCAGGGATAGATATTACCTCAAATCGATCTGTAAATGATTCCATTATCATAAATCCTAAACCACTACGTTCTTCTTCTTGTTTAGTAGTATATAAGGGTTGCTTCGCCAATTCCACATTTTCTATTCCCATTCCAAAATCTTTTACAGTCATTGTCAATCTATTTCCAACTAAACTAGCTTGTAAGTCAACAATTCCCTCTTCATTACTTTCATAACCATGGATAATTGCATTGGTAACAGCTTCTGAAATTACTGTTTTAATTTCAGTTACTTCCTGTGCACTTGGATCTACTGGGGCAATAAACCCCATAATTACTAAGCGCGCAAAGCTTTCATTAACGCTTTTCGCAGGAAATTGTAATTTGATTTCATTATTCATATTAAGCAATCCCCCTAATCATCTCATTAATTTTTGATTCATCATCTATAACCTTAATAATATGTGATAATCCTGATAATTCAAATACTTTTTTTACTAATGGCTTCATCCCAATAACCATTACTGAACCATTAATAGTTTTAATATGATTATATCTTCCTAAAATAATACCAATACCAGAACTATCCATAAACTCCAAATGCTTAAGATTGAAGATTATATGTTTAACTTGTGACTCTCCCATCACAGCATTGAGGCGATTACGTAATTGATCAGATGTATGATGATCTAATTCCCCACTTAAATTAACAAACAACACTTGATTTTCAACATAAAGCGAAACTGTTATACTCATGAAAATCCCCTTCCCATCATATGATTAATTTAATTTTAAATGAGAATAGAACTAAATACTAGTTTATCGACATTTTATTTGTATTTATTCTTAAACTTTTAATGTTACCCTTTTTGAATTCACCCTATTTTTGTCTAAAAGCAATAAAAAAAGAAGAAAATGCATAAAAAATGTTATGCATTTTCTTTTTAGTAAAGCCCTGTTTTACTTGGTGTTACAGCTTCTCTATATCTTTTTTAATCGTGAACTGTTTCATTTTGGAATCCCTAAGAAATATCCTTAATTTATCAGACATTCTTTGTCTTCTATAGATGTTTCCAGTTAATAAATGCATAAATATAAATTATATAAATAGTAAATAATGGAATTAGAAAAGAAGAATAATTATCTCCAAAATGAAACACTTCCTATATAGAAAGGATAAAAAGTGATTCCTTTGAAACAGAACTAATACTCCTACTTTCTTCTAAAATCGGTGTAATAAGATGAAGCTTTTCGATGGCAGATTAAACTGTTCTTTTAAATATAAAAACACTCCTATAAAGTATTTCTAGAAATTTTTTTATTTCCATTATCTACTCTATGGGAGTGTATCATTCATTAACCTTACTTTGGTTTATGATATTTATTTAATTACACTTATTGTATAAAGTCTTGAAATTAATCAAGACCCTTACTTATTGCGCTCTGGACATTTATATTTTTGTAGATTCTAGCTAGAAATAACATGATTAAAACCAGTAGTTAAAGCTTAAATACATAGGTATTAACCCATTTAATAGCTAAAATTAACTAATAATAAACGCGCTTTATCAAAAAAATGTTATGCATTTTCCCCAAATAATAATTGTGCGATAATATGGGTGAATAATCCGATAAAACTATTTTTTTCAACTGTTTCACTAACAGTTAAAGCAATTTCTTGATACTCTTCTCCATTATAATAATAGACCAATCGTCCAACTTCATCGCCTGGTTTAATGGGTAATTCTAATTCTTGATGTAAAGTTATCTTATAATCCTCTTCTTGATTCGAGTCAGTTTTTGCTTTTAGTACACTGATAGGCTCAGCTGTGACAATACTAAAATCACGGTCTCTAGCTAACATATTATATCCTGAGGCTACATTTGTCCCAACTTCCATCTTCGGAACTAATTCATACTGAGAATAAGCATATTCAATTAATTCTGCAACTTCTTGGTTACGAGTATCTGATTTACTCGATCCCATAACAACTGCAATAACTCGCATATTATCTCGCTTTGCAGTTGCTGTTAAACAGTAACCTGCTTTCTGAGTGAATCCAGTTTTTAATCCATCAACACCATCAATCGATCGAACTAGCTTGTTAGTATTTACCAACCAAAATGGTGATTCTGTATTTTGGCGAATATAATCCTCATATAACTGAGTGAATTCAGTTACCTCAGGAAAATCTAACAACAAGTGACGAGCCAACACAGCCATATCGTAAGATGTTGTTAAATGGCCATCAGCGCTTAATCCTGTAGGGTTTTTAAATAATGTGTTTACCATCCCTAACTCCTGTGCCTTTTCATTCATCATTTCAACAAATCGTGCTTCACTTCCTGCTACTCGTTCACCTAGGGCAACTACTGAATCGTTAGCTGAAGCAATGGCAACACTCTTAAACAAATCTTCAACAGACATTTCCTCTCCTGGCTTTAAGTAGACTTGAGATCCACCCATACCTGCCGCGTGATCGCTAACCTGAATCATTTCATCCCAATCCATTAAACTATCGTTGATAGCTTCTAAAATTAAATACATTGACATCATCTTAGTCATACTTGCCGGAGCTAATTGTTTATGAGCATCCTTTTCATATAAAATAACCCCAGTCTCGGCTTCCAATAAAATTGCAGATTTACCATCCGTCACTAATTCATCTGCTTTAACAGTAGTCCTCTGATTAAATGGCACTAACATTAAACAGATAAGTAAGCTTACTAACACTTTTTGTACATTCATTTCTGCACCTCTTTTTCTCCTTAGCGTTAGTAAAGGTATATGAGCATCTTTAATAAAATATGCAAAGGTATAAGTAATCTGATTCAACTAAAAATAAAGTCATGAATTTGAAGCTGAACAACAACGAAAAATCCCCACATTTCTACCTTAAATCAGCTTTTTTTGTCAAACTAAAGTTATGTTAATTTAAGTAACAATATCATAAATTAAAGTAGATGCTCCAACTTGTGAAGTCTGAATTTTATAAGCTTGTGTTATTAGCTCCTTGGCTTGTTGATAATTCTGATTATTAACGTGAATATAAGCTAAATTATCTCCTTCATTAACTTTATCACCAACTTTTTTATCTAAAACAATTCCAACTGCCATATCAATAGTATCTTCTTTTGTTTTGCGACCAGCCCCTAAATTCATAGCGGCAATACCTATTGATAAAGCATCAATTTCTTTAATATAGCCAGATTGTATTGCAGGAACTGGAATTATATTAGTGGCTGTTGGTAATAGTGCTGGATCATCAATCTGAGAAACATCACCACCTTGCATGGAAATAAAGTCTTTAAATTTATCGAAAGCTTTCCCCGATATAAGCTGTTGTTTTAAAGCATCGTAAGCGGACTCCGTTGTTGTTGCAGCTTTAGCTAGCACAACCATATGGCTAGCTAGCCTCAAAACAAGCTCTTCTAAATCTTTCGGACCCTCTCCTTTTAACGTTTGAATTGCCTCCTTTACTTCTAAAGCATTACCAATAGTTAATCCTAAAGGTTGATTCATATCTGTTAAAAAAGCAATAGTCTCACGACCTGCATCCTGCCCAATTTCGACCATAGCTTGAGCCAGGTTTCGCGCATCTTCCAATGTCTTCATAAATGCACCAGAACCAAATTTAACATCTAAAACAATTGCATCCGCACCAGCTGCTAACTTTTTACTCATAATGGAAGATGCAATCAGCGGAATCGAATCAACAGTTGCAGTTACATCACGTAAAGCATATAAAAATTTATCGGCAGGAGCTAAATCCATACTTTGGCCAATAATTGCTAACTTAGTTTCATTTACTTGCTTAATAAATTGCGACATCTCAATTTCAACTCTCATATTAGATATGGACTCTAATTTATCAAGAGTCCCTCCCGTATAACCCAGTCCGCGTCCGCTCATTTTAGCAACAGGAACCCCCATAGAAGCTACTAACGGACCTAAAATTAAAGAAGTTTTATCACCAACACCACCTGTTGAGTGTTTATCCACTTTAATACCTTCAATTGTGGATAAATCAATGGTTTCACCACTACCAATCATTGCTTCTGTTAGTGCAGAACGCTCAGCTTTAGTCATCCCCTTAAAATAAATAGCCATTAGAAAGGCTGACATTTGATAATCCGGAATTTTTTTTTCTGTATAACCTTGAATTACCCAATTAATTTCTTCTCTTGTTAGTTCCATATTTACTTTCTTTTTTTGTATTAAATCTACCATTCTCATTCTATCACCTATCCTTTAAAAGGAAATTGAGTTAAATTTATCTTTAACATAATTAAATTATACTATCTAAGCACCATAATTGTCATACAATTCTTTAATAAATATTTTATTAAATCTACATTTTATTGAATACTTCTATAGGCTATTGGGAAAATATATTATAGAGTATCTATCGATTGAGGTGAAGTAAATGTTTCGACAACATAAAATAATCTGTGAAAATAAAAAAGTTATTA
>Ga0153974_1000286_pt1 | contig 11806 bp, 16 predicted proteins | sample TSGA058MetaG_FD_104741 | JGI IMG/M metagenome (GOLD analysis project Ga0153974, IMG submission 104741) | Attine ant fungus gardens microbial communities from Georgia, USA - TSGA058 MetaG | ecosystem: Host-associated > Fungi > Mycelium > Unclassified | place: USA: Georgia, Yuchi Wildlife... | reverse complement strand
TACCCAATGGCTGAAGTGCTAAATCAAAGAGATGATTTGATGGTTCATTTTAGCTAACCACATTGTTAAATTCCAACTCCAACCTACATCATAGCTTCGAGATATTTTGTTAAAAATTTTTTTGTCCGATAAAAACAATCACACCTAACCCTTTCTCTAAACGTCCCTTTTCAGACCTTTCTTTGTAAAAATCTAAAACATCTTTATTATCTTCCATCCTCAATTCCCACTTGCCTTATGTGTTATTTTCATTATAAACATAAAAAGTTTGTAGAAATTGAAGTTTTATCTCTTAATAATCAAGTCTATATTGATTCCCTACTTCCAAAATAAAAAAGTGATAATCCACAGAGGGTTATCATTTTTTTATATCTACTATCAAATATCGTGTTCTAGGCTTAAATACGCTTATTAGAATAGCGGTTATACTTCACCTCCTCTTAAACTTTTAATCTTAATATTTCATTTCCATTCCCAAAAGGTTTACTGGTTTATTACGCTTGCTTTTTCCAAATTCTTTTCGAATCATAATCATACTTAAATCAATATATCCCAATTTATGATAAAGTTTTAAAGCCTCTTGATTTCTTAAAGATACCATTAAGGTCATAGCTTCATAACTTGGAATTTTTTTTATGATATTTTCAATCTCTAAAATAGCAAAAGTGCCAAGCCCTTTTCCCCGATGTGCTTCATCAACAAAGATGGTCTCTATTTTAGCCACCAATTTAGTTGGATATTCCATGCAGACAAATCCGACCGGCTCTAGTTCCTCTAAAATAATATATAATTCATTGGGCTGAGTCGTCCATTTTTTTAGTTCATCCAAATTTTCCTGTAAAGAATTTAATGACTCCTTAGGAGACCGAGTTTCGATATTGACTAATGAATAAAAAAAATCATCACACTCCTGAAACCACTGCAATGTTTCTTTCATAAATTTACTATTGTATAAAATCAATTCACGCATTTAAATTTCCCCCTCTGAAAACTATTAAATAATATTATTATAACATCAAAAACAAATAATTTTTATATATAGTTAAAGTAAACTATCGACTACCCAAGATGACTCTGATACTTAAACTATTTTGGATTATGACCAAAATTACGACCAAAGACCACAAAAAAAGCCTAAAACCATTGATACTAAGGGATTTTCAAGACCTTTAAACTACTTGAAAATTTAGCAAAAAAATAAGAAAAGTGCAATGAAAGTGCAGTGGGCGTTTTAATTATCTTAAAATTTTATCCCCTCTCATATTATAAATATATCTGATATCTATTTGTTACTGTAATAAATAAGCCTTTGAAACTTTTAACTCAAAGGCTCTAAATGTTGATTCAATTTTTTGAAAAATGCCCTACCAAAATTTTTAAACTCTCTTATTCTCGAAAATCCCCTTATATCAAACTTTCAGTATCTCAAAAAGGAAAGTAAGGAATAAAAATGGACTTTCAAGGATTTCAATTGAACCAATTTGAACCAAAGATAATGTCTAGTTGAATACATAACTTCACTTGTAATAAAATTAAAAGTCATCTTTTTGAACTTTTTTTACAAGCCCAGCAAGTGAAAGCGCGGTAACTTCGAATCATTTATCTTAAATTAACTTCTTTAAATAACTATAAACAGTAATTGTGCAAAATTGTATTTTATGGAAACTATTGTTTTATATAAAAAAAAATTGATATAATATTAAGTGCAATACATTTTCAAATTTTTGGTAATTTAACTTTGTGGGATTGCGAGGGGGATGAAAATGAAAAGAGTTAGCTTTATGTTTTTGATGGCTGTATTTTTAACGCTTATGACACATTTGGTGTTTTCACTATTCAACATTCCAGTCAATGGTTGGCTATCGTCCATATTTACCGGAATTTGGGTAACTCTGAGTGATTATTTAGCAAATATTTTATTTAAGAAAGACGAAAAAAGCTGAATAATTTTTAACTAATATGGTGCAATATTCAACTCAAAGAAAAGCAGTCTTGAAATTAAGACTGTTTTTCTTTTTTTATTGTACTCAATAATTGAGGTTTGCAACTATCTAAATTAGTTATCATCTGTAAATTTCTTTAACATACAATTGTTTCTTCTGCACCATCATTTCAAAATCATTATTCATTTTTTTCTAAAAATTGAATAAATTCAGAAGGAACACTTCCAGATTCTAATTTTTTAAATTCTTCGATTTCCTCAAATGCTACTTCATAATAACGGAAAACCTCATCACTTATTGTTTTATTACTTTTTTGTCTGTCATAAGCCATCCTGTCTAAAGCTCGATATAAGCAACTAATAATGACTTTATTTTCTTCTGAGGATTCTAGCTCCAACTTCTTTCTTATTAATATCCATTGGCTATCAAACTCTCTATAAGTCTAGTATAACCTTTTGGACAAAATAAGAATTTGAAACGGTCACCTCGTTCATTTATAAAGAGGATTATTACCAACACTTTTTATTTATCTCCCTCTGGTTCCTGTTTATGACAGGAATGCGTATTGGTGAAGCCACTGCTATCCAATGAGAAGATATTGACTTCGAAACTGGAGTGCTAACTATTAATAAAACATTGTACTATGAGAAAAAATTATTCATTTAATGAACCCAAAACAAAGGCTAGTGTTCGAAGCATTGTCCTAGACAAATGCACCCTAGATTATTTAAAAGAATGGAAAAAAATTTAAGGCAAAGTGGTTAAAAGAAATTTCGTCATGAGTTTCAATGGCTTCCCTACTCAAAAATACACCGTTGGTCGTGCCATTGAACGATATGCAGACATGGCGTGTACATCGAATTACCAACCACTCCTTGTGCCATAGCCATGCCAGTTTGTTGATAAGCATGGGAGAAAATCCACTAATTATGGCAAATATCATAAAAATAATTTGCGAAAAAATCATGAATCCTGTTAATAAAAATAAAAAAATAGAAATCACAATATTAAATAAGAACAAGAAAAAAACAATTCCTAGACGTGACATGGCAGAAGTAACTGTTAAATTCATATTTCCTTCTTTTGTAATCTCATCTCTTACCGCATTTTCTCGTTCATCTGTAAAATAAGAAGCTGAACGAATAGAATCTACTCGCTCAATAGAAATATTCGTTGCCCCAAATTGAAGAACTTTCCATGGTTCTATGACCTGAACCGCAAATAAATTATCTCGAATTAAATCCGTACTATCTTGACCTCTGATATTGGAATCTGGCATAACCAAATGAGTTCCAATCCTTAAGGTTTCAGTACTAATATCTCTAGAAAAATCGTTAATATTCGAAATATATTCTGGCGCAAAAGCAATAAAAGAAGTGGAGACTAACAAAATGGTAATAAAATTTAAGACGGCTCGAAATGCTTTGGTTGTTTCATGTTTCAACAAACCTGTATAAAGGACATAGATTCCCAAACAGACAATCAACATTAATAAAAAGCCACCATAAAAGCCACCCGAAATTCCATTTCTAGTCACTCCTGCAATGGTTTGGATATTCTGTCCTACTTGATTAGCAGTTCTTCCCACAAAATCTAAATTAAAAGCTTCTTGAACCACATATCCTGTTGCACTCGAAATAAGCAAAGATAAAATCCAAATCATATTTGTCATCGCAAATAAGGCTTCACTAATATGATTTCCCAACCCTCTAGCCCAGTTCCAAGGAAGCCAATCCCAGCTTGTATCCACATAATAGTCCAATTGGTAGTTCAATAAAGGAAAACGTGAATATTCATAATTTCCATTCAATGTTTCATCTAATAATCCATTAGCTTGAACACTAAAGGGGAATAAAAGGCATACATTAATCCCAAAACAACTCCTACTATCAGCCAAAATCTCCATTTATGATTGGGTCTCATCTTCACTCACCTCTTCTTTATCTTGAGGTGGACGAGTATCGAACGCAACTAATAATGACTGAAAAACAGGATGCACTTGAATAACGGACACTCGTCCATACATATCTTGAAATAAACATTGTCCATTTTCTAATGACTTAAACCGTTTATGATTTTGTTCATCTGTTTCATCCAATCCAAAGAATTTTAATGTTTTTTCAATTTCAACAGAATCCGTAGAACGGAAGGCAAATTTCAGTCCAATATTATTTTTCATCGTCTCATCAATTAAATCATCAGCATTTTGTGTCACAAAATAAACGCCTGTTGCTCACTTTGGGTTACAGCACGAATAGCCTTTCGTAAAACAGGAAATTTCTCTCCATCCCGACTTGAAATTCCAGTTAAAAAAGTTAACACATCAATGGCAAGACTCTCAGAATCCTTAGGATTTTTCAAAATAATGTAAGGATCTAACATTCCTTGGTTCTTTTTAATTTCATGAGCAATTTCTGGCGTTTTTCAAAGTTAGAAAAATTGTTAGAAAGTAAAATTTCAAGACTTTTAAGGTTCGTCCTTTAGCTAAAAAAATTAAGCGAAAAAAAACAAAGCATATAGTTTTTATGCTGACCGTGAATCGTAACTAAGTTCAAGCAATTTAATCCACTTAGCCGGCATATGAGGACAGTCTTTAATTTCGGATATTTCAACCGGAGTCTGCCAATTTAATGATTCATGCCGTCTTAAAAAATTAAAATACGCTGTGAATAAAGTCTACTGGCTCCGCAGAAAGCGTACCATGGGAATGCTACCTGTAAACAAACCGCTACGCTCACATGATAAAATGGTACTCATAGTGTCTGTATAAATTTCCCTCGCCATTTTTCTAACAGCTTCGGTTGGATTGCCAGTGGGGGAGAGTCGGTCAATATCCTTTTTGTGTTGTCTGTAAAACGATTCATCGTCCGTAAAATACATCAATTCGCTTACGCTCCCCAACGTAGCAAGGATTTTAAGTTCTTGTTGCCATGTTGATTTTTTATAATAATTTTGATAGTCATCAGCGAGGTTATAGACGCACTCATTCATCAAAGTTTCACGAAGTGATAATGGACGTTCTTCATCCTATCTGAACTGCCTAAACATCGGAATTCTATCAATAATTGGGGCAATAATCTTTTTATCTAAATAGTCGTAAATACTTCATCATGTAAAAAGTTGATTTGTTGGTTTGTTAGCTGCAAAGAAATATTTAAGTCTATCAACACATAAAGGAACAAACGCATAATCAGTACAGTAGCACTTATCTCTATCAGAGTTTGACTTATCCATTTAATTAACTTTGATAACTGAAAACTTTGTAACCACCAAAATTCTTTCGTTTGACTTTCCGTTTTTAGATTCTGATTGTTTGACTTTAAGTTTTAGTTGATAGCTAAAATAATTACTAACAAATACTAGCAACTGTTCACGTCTTAATTTTTCTCCATAAAACTTAATTTGACTAGTATGATAAAAATCCAGTTGCTTATAAAAATCATAAACATAGGTTCCTGTCCAATCACAATGTCCTTCAATCATTAGCCATGATGACTTAGTGAGTTGTAAAATATTTTGTCGTTAATCGTACTTCATCACGATTAGCACCAATAAATTGTTCCCAACATTCATTTACTTTCCATTTTGAACGTTTTATCATTTCATCTTTATCCACAAAGGATAGATAGCGATTAATAATGCCAAAAGTCGTTCGTTCTGGATTTTTATACTTTAACAAATCTCGAATAGCATTGTTCAGCTCTTTCATTCTTCAATCGAATTTCAAAACGATTTTTAATAACATTCTCTTCCAAAGGAATATCTGCTTTAATGTACTGTTCATAATCTTTTTCATAAATACAAAAATAAACTTCACTTTTTAAAGAGCCAATATATAATGTACTTACCATTCGCTTTTCTTCTCTATCCTGACAAGTCAATTCTTCACTTTTATAATCCTTATAACTTCTAAAGACAGAAATGCATTCTTCATTTTCACACTTTTTAGTTAACTCACTAATATCTAACACACCAACTTTATCATTAATAGCTAAGTCTAATCGTTTAAATATTCCTTCCTCATTTATCAATCTGAGAAGAATTCATACCAACTTCTATCCTGTGCGCTTAAAAAACTTTCAAATTGACGACATCCTTTTCCTTTTAGCTCTAATAAAACTCCTAGTTTTTCATCTGCTTTTGAAAACATCACTGTTATATTTCTAAAATAATACGTTTCATCATAGCCATAAAAAGCACGTGTTTCATGAGCCATATAATCTAATTTTATTCTAAGTATTTTCTCAACAATATGTTGTACATTTGTAGTGGGAAACCGAATACGTACATAATCAAATAATAATTCTAATGGGCAATCAGGATTAAACCTTTCCAACGCCACATCCATTTTATCCAAAAATTCAAAACTCGCTGACTTCTTACCTTTCTCTACAGCGTTAAGATGTTGGCGTGTAACTCCCATTGCACTAGCTAATTTAGATTGAGACACACCATAAGACATTCTCTTCTCTGTTAATAATTGAATGTTTTTCACCAAGTTGTCACCTCCCATTAACATTAAGTGTCACCTTACAAGTGTTTAGATGACACTAAGTCATTTTAGTGTCATGAGATTTCAACGACTACATGGCTTAGTATTGGTTAATTTTGTACCCCCCCTGTTAGAAGTCGGGGGGGTATAAGAATTGCTTATTTTCACATATACATCTTCTAATTTTCTGAATATCCACCATATTCAATCTCAATTTGGTAACTATCTTCATTCCAATTGATAAAGAAATTAAACTTATAATATTTAATAATTAGTATACAATCTGGTATATCAAGTTTTTGAATATCACTACTTTTTTCTTTCACTTGGTCTGTAATATAAACTTTGATATCTTTACAAAACTTTTCTCGATCAACTTCTAAACCCAGTTGCTCAACATCAGAAATAAATGTAAAAAAGTACCCGATTCAGGTACTCATTAAATCTTCTATTCGTAATCCTAGCTTTTCTAAATCTTATAAAAAAATATCCTCCTTAATTTTGTGTATTTGTTCATGCTTTTATATCATAAAGACAAAAGACTTCTTGAACTGTTAATTTCAAGAAGTCTTTTTCTTATTTTCTAAGGACGTAACCAACAAAAAATTGACAAAGCTAAATGATAAAACATTTCCACTTTGTCAATCGTTTTTTACGTGTTATTAGAAGCTGATTTGATGATGGGGTCAATAAACTGAATAGATTGTATACTTTTTATGATTCTTCTCTATTCAAGTATCTACACGAAATATAATAAAATCACTAGAATCTTATTTAATGTTTTTCTTATTGTCTCTTTCATTGTCTTTGCCTTTCTTGCCCTTTTTATTTTAGTCGTTGGTCTTGTTAATTATGAATAAAGTTGTCATTCTCGGAAATTATTCGAATCTTTATATATGACACCTCCCGCAGTTAGCGTTATAACGCCTTTTATTCATAGTATCATACCGAATACTAAAAATCAATGTTATAACGCCAAAAATTAGCGTTATAACCATCACGATAGATTAATGAATATGATATTCTCAGGTTAGTGTTATACCAACAAAAGGAGGATAAGTATGAATACAGCTCAAGCAGTACGCATGCGTATTTTAGAATTATGTAAAGAGAAAAATTACACAATTCATAGATTGGCTACAAAGTCCGGAATAAACCAATCAACAATTAGAGATTTTATGAATGATAAAACACATAATATAGGAATTCTTACACTAAAGATACTATGTGATGGGTTTGAAATTTCATTGGCAGATTTTTTCAATACCGATGTATTTAAAAATTTAGAACAAGAAATATATTAAGGAGCGATAGAGATGGGAACAACAGATAACGCCGTAAGAGAGAGAATAAGAAAATTATGTCAAACTAAAAATTATACGATAAATAAACTTGCCGACGTGTCCGGTCTTAATTATTCAACAGTTAGAGATTTCATGAAGGGTAAAAATAATAATATAGGGATTATTACCATTAAAAAATTATGTGATGGACTGGATATATCACTCTACGATTTCTTTCATCATGAGATGTTTAAAAATATTGAACAAGAAATAAAATAGGAAAATGAAATGTATACTTTAACTAGAGAATATATATGCAGATAATTAAATAATAGAAAAATGAGGCATAGTTGTACCGATGCCTCATTAATGTTATTCGAGTCTATTAAATCATATCTTTAAATATACATTTAATTAATCATCTCAAGGCACATTCAAAATTGGTAAATTAGTGGTAATTACAGTCTGTTTTTAAAAAAATTATTGATAAACACTCTATCTTAGCTGTTTATTAAGATTTTAACTACAAGAAGAATTAGGAAAGCTACTTGATGTTCGTAAATCAGCTATTGCAAATTATGAATCAGGATATCGATCACCAAAGCAAGATTTATTATTTAAATTATCTGAGGTTTTTTCCATAAGTATTGATGAATTTTTCCCTCCAACAATTACAACCCCTAAAAAAGAAGATATTTATTATATCTACTCTCATTTAGATGAAAAGCGTCAACAAGTAGTCTATAATTTTGCTAAGTATCAATTAGAAAGCCAAAAGAAAGATAACAATATTTCCTTACCTAATACTAAAGCCCCTAGCGTGCTTGATAATAAAGAGGAATTCATGGTAGTTGCCGCTCATATGAAAGAGAATTTATCCGAAGAGGAAAAGGACGAGTTATTCAACTTCATAGATGCAGCAAAACAGAAAGAAATCAAAAAAAACGTAATAGGTAGGTGTTTTTAATTGAATAAATTTGAACAGTTAATTGATTATTACTCTAAGTTAGACTTCATTTTAAGTAAAAAAATGCCAGACACTTTAGATGGTCTTTGTGTAGGGAGAACAGTTTATATAAATGCTAATACAAATCAAACAACTGCTGAAAAACGAGTCATTGCCAGTGAAGAAATCGCACACTATGAGATTGGAGCAAGTAATATTACAAGACAAAATACAATTTCAGAAATAAAAGAAGAAAAGAAGAATAGGAAATCGTAGACTAGTAACACTAGATGACCTAATATTTCGCTTGTTTGAAAATTGTATGACTTTTGAGGAAATCGCAGAAAAATTAGAAGTTACAACTGAATGCCTTGAAAATGCCATTCATGATTATAGAGTTTCTTATGGTAATCATTTTACCCATAAAAATTATTGTTTTCATTTTTATTCTGGATACTCATTTTGAAATTTATCCAAGATAGATTCTCCCTTCTCTTTAGATAAAAGCTACCCGACTATTGCTAATATCGAAAGGAGAATTATTTTGCCACAAAGAAAACGCAGTAAAACAAAATATCAAGGAATCTTTAGTTATGAAACAAAACAAGGTGTTAAATATAGTATTCGTGTTAAATATCAAGATATTGTAACAGGTAAATGGAAAGAGCGTACTGAATCAGGTTTTGATACGTTAAAAAAGCTAAAAGCCGTCAAACCGAGTTAGAAAGAATGGTTCAAAATGATTTAGCATCTGTTCTTGATGCTGATAAATTAACTTTCAAAAAATGGTATGAACAATATTATGAAATGACTTCTCCAACTTGGACTGTCGATTCAAAATATAAAGTTGATGGTTATTATAAAAATCATTTTAGTGAGTTAAATAACATTATTTTATCAAAGATTAATTTAACCAGTTATCAAAAATTCATAAATAGAAAACGTTATGAGGAGGATCTTTCTTTGTCCACGGTGAAAGCATTGAATGCTCAATTCATGGCAATCATTAATACTGCTGTAAAGCATGAAGTTCTTCCAAGAAACAGGCTAAGTTCTGTGGTCATTCAAAAAGAGTACACTCCCAAAAGAAAAGATATTGAAATTGAAAAATTATTAGAGTTTGATAAGGTTGCAAAAGAGACATATGATGTTATGGAATATGGGATGTATGTCCTAACTAGAACAACTAATACAGCTGATGAAGGAAAAGGTGCCAAATCGGTATCTAGTTATCGTACAAATCGCCTGAGAGGTGAAATGGCTCATGCTATAATAGATGCCATTGATTTCGCTGAAAAGATATATACACGCTTCGGAATAGATTGGAATAAAGATGCTTCCGTCTTTGTTAATTACAAGGACTGCGTTCCGTTCTTTCCAACTCATTTAGGAAGAATCTTATCAAAAGTCTCTAAGAAAACTGGAATCAAGGTAACCCCTCACATGTTTAGACATACATTTGTCACGCTCGCCCTTGAGAAAAAAAATAATCCCGTTGAGATTGCTAGGTGGGTTGGATATTCCAAAATAGATATGACACTAAATACTTATTCTCACAGTACAGAAAAAACAAATGAGGAAATCGTTCATTTTGCAAATGAATCCTATTTAGAATAATATATGGCTTACAAAAATCGGGCGTGGTATCCCGTGGTATCTTTTTATGAAATGCCTCCACTTTTTTAAAGATACCACGGCTAATCAAAATTATTCAATCTTATTCCTATAAAAAAACGCCTAAAGGCGTTGGTATTACGATATTTAAGTGAATAATCATGATTCTTATTTTTGATAACTAAGACATAAAAAAAAGCCCATGGCATCTTTTTTCGAAAGTGGTTTCTTAATAAAAAGATGCCACGAAGATACCACGAACTTATCTTATTTATTCATTTCTATTCAAGTTTAGCAACCTATGAAAGCATTGATATTACCACATTTTCGTGAATTGAGTGAGTTTTTTGGTAGATATGTCACTCCCACTCAATTGTTGCTGGGGGTTTAGATGTAATATCGTACACCACACGATTAACGCTTGGTACCTCGTTTACAATTCGAACCGAGATTTTTTCTAAGACATCAAACGGAATACGTGCCCAATCAGACGTCATTCCATCAATTGACGTCACCGCACGAACTGCGATTGTATAATCGTAGGTACGTTCATCACCCATAACTCCAACAGATTTTATATTAGGTAAAGCTGTGAAATATTGCCATACGTCACGATCTAATCCTGCTTTTTTGATTTCATCACGTAAAATAAAGTCAGACTCACGTACAATATGTAGCTTCTCTTCTGTTATTTCACCGAGTACTCGGATTCCTAAACCCGGTCCTGGGAATGGTTGACGGAACACGATTTCTTCCGGTAATCCTAACGCTAATCCTAATAAACGAACCTCATCTTTAAATAAAGTATCCAGTGGTTCGATTAACTCAAACTCCATATCTTCCGGCAATCCACCCACATTGTGATGTGACTTAATTGTTTGTGCCGTATCGGTTCCACTTTCAATAATATCTGTGTAAAGTGTTCCTTGCGCTAAGAATTTCATATTTGTTAGTTTTTTTGATTCTTCATCGAAACAATATACAAATTCATTTCCAATAATTTTACGCTTTTCTTCTGGATCAGAGACGCCTTGTAACTTTCCTAAGAAACGCTCCTTAGCATCAATTTTAATAAAGTTCATATTAAACTTTCCATCGAAGGTTTCAACAACACTATCAGCTTCACCTTTACGTAATAAACCGTGATCAACAAACATACAGGTTAACTGATCTCCAATTGCACGGTGAATCAAGGCAGCAACTACTGATGAATCCACGCCACCACTTAGGGCACATAAGACGTGATCTTCACCTACCTTAGCACGAATCTTCTCCACTTGCTCATCAATAAAGTTAGTCATTGTCCAATTAGATTCAGCACCACAGATATCGAAAACGAAATTCTTTAATAAATCATTTCCGTGAACCGAGTGCTGGACCTCTGGATGAAACTGAACTAAGTATACTTGACGCTCTTCACAAGATGCAGCTGCAATGGGACAAGAGTCACTACTTGCATCTACAACAAATCCCTCAGGTAATTGAGTTACATGGTAACCGTGACTCATCCAAACCACTTGTTCTTCAG
>Ga0153974_1000285_pt1 | contig 11837 bp, 10 predicted proteins | sample TSGA058MetaG_FD_104741 | JGI IMG/M metagenome (GOLD analysis project Ga0153974, IMG submission 104741) | Attine ant fungus gardens microbial communities from Georgia, USA - TSGA058 MetaG | ecosystem: Host-associated > Fungi > Mycelium > Unclassified | place: USA: Georgia, Yuchi Wildlife... | reverse complement strand
TTTCTCAGCTTTAGACACCGTCGCCAGAGTGACGGATAGCCGCGGAATGAAGGCCCTGCTATGGCTGATAGGCGGCGGGGCAGCGATGGGGATTGGCATATGGTCGATGCATTTTATCGGTATGATGGCGATGCATTTTACTATGCCTATGCGTTATAACCCGAGTGAAACGGTCTTCTCTATTGTTGTTGCGGTGCTTGGTTCCATTATTGCGTTATGGGCGGTATTCCGACATAACCAATTTACGTTAACGAATCTTCTCTTGGGATCGATAATTTTAGGTACTTCGGTTGTCGCGATGCACTACACCGGAATGGCCGGTCTGCGTATTAATCAGCCGATTATCTGGAATAAAACACCGGTTATTATCTCGATTGTGATCGCTTACTCCGCCTCAGCCGTCGCATTGTGGTTGGCCTTTCGACTCCGAAACAATGATGCGGGAGTCCTAAACCGGCGTTTTATTGCGGCATTAGTGATGGGTGCGGCGATAGCCGGTATGCACTATACCGGAATGTATGCTGCCCACTTCGATACGACGATGCAGGTCTTACCTGGGGGACTCGGTTCACAGCGTTTGACCATTTGGGTATTTATGTTCACCTTGGTCATTCTCGGCAGTAACCTATTTGGTGCGATGATAGAGTCCCAACTTAGGGTATCTCGGATGGCCAGTAAACTTAAGCAGACCAATGAAGAACTGCGTCAGATGGCGTTGCACGATCCTTTAACCAATCTAGCGAATCGTACCCTTTTTGAAGATAAACTTAATGATTATATTCAACGCGCTAAGCAAAATTCCTCAAGCTTTAGTCTGCTGTATATGGATCTCGATGGCTTTAAAATGGTAAACGATGCTTATGGCCACGATATCGGCGATAAGTTATTGGTAGAAGTGGCGAAGCGTCTTAATGCAGCGGTGAATCCGAGCGATATCTTGGCCAGAGTTGGGGGTGACGAGTTTGTTTTACTTTCACATGCCAGCACAGAAGCTGATGCATCTAGGTGGGCAGAAACCTTAGTTGCCGCGATTGAACCAGAGTTCACCGTTGAAACTTATGAGTTAAGAGTTTCGCTAAGTATTGGCATTGCAATGTTCCCGGCGCATGGTATCGAAGCACGAGAGATGCTGTTTAATGCCGATTCCGCCATGTATCACACCAAGAACAGTGGACGTAATGGTTTTAGTGTATATCAACCGTCGATGAGTCCGATTGGCCGCAGCCAAGTGCAACTTAAAAATGAATTATGGCGTGCCATTCACAATAACGAGCTACGGTTATTCTATCAACCTAAACTCAATGTTACGTCTGGTGAGATCATTGGCTACGAGGCACTGGTCCGTTGGCAGCATCCGGAGCGAGGTTTGAAAACACCGGATAAGTTTCTGCCGATCGCTGAGCAAACGGGAATGATTCTGTTACTGGGGGAGTGGGTATTAAATGAAGCCTGCCGTCAGCTCGCGATTTGGCACCAACAAGGTGCTGATCACCTCTCCATTTCAGTCAATCTCTCTGCTCAACAATTTGAGCAGAAAAGCTTGATCTACCTGGTGACCAGGACGCTTGAAGAGTATTGCCTTGCTCCCGACAAGCTGATTTTAGAGATCACCGAAACGACTGCGATGCGTTATCCGCAAGAGAGTATTAAGATCCTTGAAGAGTTGAAAGAGATTGGCGTACAAGTGGCCATTGATGATTTCGGGACAGGATATTCAAGCTTACTCTATTTACAAAATATGCCGGCGACGGAACTCAAAATTGACCGGGCTTTTATCAACAGTATCGGTCATAAAGACACTGACCCTCGACTTCTCTCGATGATTATCGAATTGGCGAAAAATATGAATTTGAATATTGTTGCGGAAGGCGTGGAGAGTGAAGAGCAGCAGACCTACTTGGTCAATTTAGGCTGTGATGTGCATCAAGGTTATTACTTTAGCCGTCCGGTACCACCTTCTCAAATCACGGTAACCGCCACTAAGTATCAAGCGCGGGCGTAAAAGTTGTTGCGGACCTTATTAAGGTCCGCAATAAGCGATATTAGTTGTGCGCGGTGCCAGGGTGTGACTCGGCATTCATTGCAGCTAAATCTTTATCGATTAAGAACAATCCATTCGAGCTATTCTCAAGCATTCCTAGTTTATCCAGAACTGTTTTGAATAATTTCTCTTCTTCATGTTGTTCGGCAACATACCACTGCAGGAAGTTAAAGGTCGAGTAGTCCTGTGACGTCATCGCAGCATGCGCCAGTTCGTTAATTTTTTGAGTAATCAGTTGTTCATGACGGTAGGTCAAATTGAACAGATCGCTGACCGAATCAAAGGTGACCGGCGGGGCTTCAATCGTACCCAGCACAGGTAATGCGCCTGCATCGCTAAGGTAGTTGAAAAGGCGTTGCATGTGGTCCATCTCTTCACGCGAATGAGTACGTAAAAAAGACGCGGCACCTTCAAGACCTTTGTCGCTGCACCAAGCACTCATTTGCAGGTAAAGGTTGGCAGAGTAAAACTCAAGATTAAGTTGTTCGTTTAAGCGAGAAACCATATCAGGCGTCAGCATAGTTGTATCCCCAAAAGTAAAATCGGCTGTCTATGGTTAATAATTATGCACTAAGCCTACGGATAAATAAAGCACGAAAACAAAATAAATCCATTGAAATCAATCAGTTAATAATAAAAATCATTCCAGATATTGAATGTGATTGTTAATCATTCTTAGTCCGCATTACCCACCTCTATGTTGTCGTGCCCCATGGCGCAATTTTTATTCTGACTAAGCTATTGGGTAATACCGAACCCTAGGGAAATCGTGTAAACTAACGGCAATTGTCTTTAAAGAGTGCTCAAGTACTCGCGAACATCAGGAATTAAAGTTAAAAGCATGTCTACAGAACGCCTTCTGCAAGAAGTCGCCCTTCGGCGCACTTTCGCTATCATTTCTCACCCTGATGCAGGTAAAACCACTATCACTGAAAAAGTCCTGCTATTTGGGCAAGCTATTCAGACTGCGGGAACGGTTAAAGGACGCGGTTCAAACCAACACGCGAAATCCGACTGGATGGAAATGGAAAAACAGCGGGGGATATCGATTACCACCTCTGTGATGCAGTTCCCTTACCATGACAAACTGGTCAACCTTCTCGATACCCCAGGGCACGAAGACTTCTCGGAAGATACCTATCGCACCTTAACGGCAGTAGACTGCTGCTTGATGGTTATTGATGCGGCAAAAGGGGTAGAGGATCGTACTCGTAAATTGATGGAAGTTACCCGTTTACGCGACACTCCCATCCTCACCTTTATGAATAAATTGGACCGCGATATCCGTGACCCAATGGAATTGCTCGATGAAGTCGAAAGCGAGTTAAAAATTGCTTGTGCGCCGATCACTTGGCCTATTGGCTGCGGGAAGCTTTTTAAAGGCGTTTACCATCTTTATGATGATGAAGTGATTTTATATCAGTCAGGTAAAGGTCATACCATTCAAGAAGTCCGAAAAATCAAAGGGCTAAATAGCCCAGAGGTCGATGCGGCAATTGGTGACGAACTGGCAGGTCAGCTCCGCGATGAGCTAGAACTAGTTCAGGGGGCTTCCCATGAATTTGATCGCGAACTATTTCTACAAGGCAAACTTAGCCCAGTATTTTTCGGTACGGCTCTCGGTAACTTTGGTGTCGACCATATGCTAGATGGGTTAGTTGACTGGGCACCGTCACCAATGCCTCGTTCTACAGACCAACGACAAGTTATTGCGGGAGAAGATAAGTTCTCTGGTTTTGTCTTCAAAATCCAAGCGAATATGGACCCTAAACACCGTGACCGTGTTGCCTTTATGCGTATCGTCTCTGGTAAATATGAGAAAGGCATGAAAATGTATCAAGTCCGTACCGGGAAAGATGTCGTCATCTCTGACGCGCTAACCTTTATGGCCGGTGATCGTGCGCATGTTGAAGAGGCTTGGCCGGGCGATATCATCGGTCTGCATAACCACGGAACTATTCAAATTGGTGACTCGTTTACCCAAGGCGAGAAAATGAAGTTCACGGGGATCCCTAACTTCGCTCCAGAATTATTCCGTCGGATTCGTCTTCGCGATCCGTTAAAGCAGAAGCAGCTGCTTAAAGGGCTGGTCCAGCTATCTGAAGAGGGTGCAGTACAGGTTTTCCGTCCGATCAGCAACAATGACTTGATCGTGGGGGCAGTGGGTGTCCTGCAGTTCGATGTGGTCGTTGCACGCTTGAAGTCAGAATACAACGTTGAAGCCATTTATGAATCGATTAACGTGTCGACGGCGCGTTGGGTAGAATGCGATGACGTTAAAAAATTCGACGAGTTTCAGCGAAAAAATGAAGTTAACCTCGCATTGGATGGCGGTGATAATCTCACCTACATCGCACCGACGATGGTAAACCTCAATATTACCCAAGAACGTTACCCAGACGTTATTTTCCGCAAAACCCGCGAACATTAGTAGTGATAAACCCACCCTTACGGTGGGTTTTTTTAATCTCGCCAGTCAGTTAAATCTTAAAACCGCACAAAAAAAATAAACTCTACTATTCTTATTACAATACCGATTGAAGGAAAGAATACGACTTTCTCAGGGGACGGCTAACGAGTGCTCTTCGAGAAAAAGATACTATGAAAGTGAAATTAACTATTAAAACAGTTGTGCTAATGGTGTTAGGCCTTAGCGCTCTGGGAAGTTTAGAGGTTACCGCCCAACAGAGTCATTCGTTAGTAAGCCAATCGGTCCATCATGTTGGCCATTTTCTGAGTGATACCGCGGTAACGGCTAAAGTCAAAGCAGCTATCTTGGACGATAAAAAGATTCAAGTCGCTTCTTTATCTGTAAATACTGAACAAGGAAAGGTAACGGTCAGTGGTTTTGTGTCGACGATGAAAGACAAAAACGCTGTTCGATTATTAGTTCAGAAAATACCTGGCGTCGACAACTTGGATAATCAATTGCGCGTTCGACGTTCAAATGAGAGTTCGGTCAAAGTTTATGCCAGTGATGTTGCCACGACGAGTGAAGCTATCATGCGCCTCTTTGTTGATAAACAGATCACGACGCGTCATCTCCATGTAGCGACGCGGCACGGTGAAGTTTTCCTCACTGGCGCGGTGCCCACCAACTCGGAGAAGCAGCAAGTAGAAAAACTGGTTAACGAAATTTCAGGTGTTCAAAAAGTCAAAAATGAGCTGAAGGTAGAACGCTAGTCTGTCTAAAGCTGAGTAATTACATCCATCATTTGTTGTTAAGCAGATTGAATTCAATAAGGAGTGGCTTATGTTTCGTTGGGGAATTATCTTTTTAGTTGTCGCATTAATTGCTGCCGCACTCGGTTTTGGTTCGTTAGCCGGCACGGCTGCTTGGGCCGCGAAGATTGTCTTCGTTGTAGGTATTATTTTATTCTTAGTGAGTCTTTTTACCGGACGCAAGAAGTTATAGTACGGGTACGACGAATCTAGCTAGCAAGGACGCTGGCACATACTTTTACTCCCTATGCCTTATATTGATACTCACTGCCATTTTAATTTTCCTGTCTTTGCACAAGATTTCACGCGAAGCCTTAACCTTATTCGGCAAGCCCAGCTTCAAGCGATTGTGACGCCTGCCACACAGGTAGCAGATTTTGATTCCATTCTACGCGTTGCCGGTTCTATTCCCGAAATTTTCCCCGCGCTAGGCCTACACCCTTTGTGGACGGCTCAACACCATGATCAAGATCTACGCCGATTACGACAGCTGTTGGATAACCATGATGAAGTGATAGCCATTGGCGAAATTGGCGTCGATTTCTTCACCGACGAATTGGTAGCTTTAGCGCCACGGCAATGGGAAATTTTATCGCGCCAACTGGGATTAGCGAAAGAGTACAACCTTCCGGTTATTCTCCACTCGCGCAAAAGCCATGATCCCTTATCGAAAGTACTCAAGGATGCTGCACTGCCGGCGACAGGAGTGATCCACGGCTTTACAGGAAGCTATCAACAAGCAAAACGTTTTATCGACTTGGGATTTTATCTTGGGGTGGGCGGCAGTATTAGCTATCCACGTGCAAATAAAACGCGAGAAGCATTGGCCAGAGTTCCGCTAGAGCAGTTAGTGCTAGAGACCGACGCACCGGATATGCCGCTCAACGGTTATCAAGGTGAAATCAATCGACCTGAGCGCGTCGTCACGGTCTGCCAGATACTGGCGGAATTGAGAGGCGAATCGGTTGAGAAGATTCGAGATTGTGCTTGGCAAAATAGTCTACGTCTTTTCCCAAAATTATCGATGGTATTATCCTAATTATTACGGTGAGATGATACATCTTGCTAATAGCTCACACTAAATTGTTAACAGTTTGGTATAATTGCCAAAACATTAAGATTGAGTAACGGATAATGACTGATTTAACCCAGACCGCTAAATTTGCTTTAGGGCTGATGGATTTAACCACGCTAAACGATGATGATACCGAGCAAAAAGTCATAGCTCTTTGTCAGCAGGCTAAAAGCACCCTAGGGAACACCGCTGCAGTATGCATCTACCCGCAATTTATTGCGACGGCGCGTCAGACGTTACAATTGCAAGAAACGCCTGAAATTAAAATCGCAACCGTCACCAACTTTCCTCATGGTAATGCTGATATCACCGTAGCCGTAGCTGAAACCCGTGCGGCCATTGCTAGTGGTGCTGATGAGGTGGACGTCGTTTTCCCTTGGCGCGCGCTGCAAGCCGGTGATGCGGATATCGGTTTCAATCTGGTTAAAGAGTGTAAAAGCGTCTGTGCATTGAGTGGCGTCTTACTGAAAGTCATCATTGAAAGCGGTGAGTTAACGCAAGCCGAACTCATTCGTCAAGCCAGCGAAATTGCTATCGATGCTGGGGCCGATTTTATTAAGACTTCAACCGGTAAAGTCCCCGTCAACGCAACATTAGATGCTGCGCGAATTATGCTAGAAGTGATCCGCGATAAAAATAAAGCGGATAGCGTAGGATTCAAAGCGGCGGGTGGCGTGCGCACTACCGAAGACGCCGCGGCTTACTTAGCACTCGCCGCCGAGGTATTAGGTCCAGATTGGGCTGATAAACGACACTTTCGTTTTGGTGCATCAGGCCTATTGAGTAGCTTATTAGCAACCTGCGGTGAAGGCGAACAAGACCTGCAAGCGAAATATTGAGACTCTTACTGATAATCGGTGCATACTGTTCTGATCGATAATTTTTTATCTCACTGGCCTTATTAAGGAGATGAGTATGAAACGTGCCTTTGTAATGGTTCTTGATTCATTCGGAATTGGTGCCAGCCAAGATGCGGAAAAATTTGGCGATAAAGGGTCAGATACCTTTGGTCATATTGCTGAAGCCTGTGCGCAAGGCTTAGCCGATCAGGGCCGAAAAGGGCCGCTGATGCTGCCTAATTTAACCTCACTTGGCTTAGTGAAAGCTGCAGAGATCTCAACCGGAAAGATTGCAGCAGGTATGGACGGCGATGTTGAGGTTATTGGTGCTTATGCCAGCGCGCAAGAGCTCTCCTCAGGTAAAGACACGCCTTCTGGACACTGGGAAATTGCTGGTGTGCCGGTTCTTTTCGATTGGGGCTACTTTCCAGAGAAAGAGAACTCCTTTCCAGAAACGCTACTCAAGCAGTTGGTAGAAGAGGCGGAATTACCGGGCTACTTAGGCAACTGTCATTCATCCGGCACCGTAATTTTGGATGCGTTGGGCGAAGAACATATGCGCTCAGGTAAACCGATCTTTTATACCTCTGCAGACTCTGTATTCCAGATTGCTTGCCATGAAGAGACTTTCGGTCTAGAGCGCTTGTATCAATTATGCGAAATTGCTCGCAAATTGTTAACCGATGGTGGCTACAACATTGGGCGGGTTATCGCACGTCCGTTTATTGGCGAGAAAACAGGACAGTTCGAGCGTACGGGTAATCGACATGATTTAGCCGTGGAACCCCCTTCACCTACCGTTCTTGCCAAGCTTAAACAGGCTGGGGGAGAGGTGATCTCCGTAGGTAAAATTGCAGATATTTATGCCGAACAGGGTATCACCAAGAAAGTGAAGGCCACTGGACTCGATGCTCTTTTCGATGCCACGATCAAGGAAATGGAGCAGGCGCCAGATAACAGCATAGTCTTTACCAACTTTGTCGACTTCGATTCAAGTTGGGGCCATCGCCGAGATGTGCCAGGTTATGCAGGGGGCTTGGAGCTATTCGATCGCCGCCTCCCAGAGTTAATGGCCCAAGTGCAGGAAGGCGATATTCTCCTACTGACGGCGGATCACGGTTGCGATCCAACGTGGTCTGGAACAGATCACACACGTGAACATATTCCAATCTTGATCTATGGCCCGGGTGTTACGCCTGGTTCATTGGGTCAGCGCGAGACCTTTGCCGACATAGGGCAAACCTTAGCGAAATTTTTTGAGCTAGAACCGATGCAATACGGTAAAGCGCTATTTTAATTGTGTTCGGATGGCTTATAAGCCCTGCCGACAATGTGAAAGGAAAAGATAAAGATGGCAACTCCACATATTAATGCAGAAATGGGTGATTTCGCTGACGTCGTATTGATGCCGGGTGATCCGTTACGTGCGAAGTTTATCGCAGAAAACTTTCTCGAAAACGCGGTAGAAGTTAACAATGTTCGCGGTATGCTGGGTTTTACCGGTACCTATAAAGGACGTAAAATTTCAGTCATGGGACACGGAATGGGTATTCCATCTTGTTCCATTTATGCGAAAGAGTTGATCACCGAGTTTGGTGTGAAGAAAATTATTCGCGTTGGCTCCTGCGGTGCAGTACTGCCTCAGATCAAACTACGTGATGTTGTCATTGGACTTGGAGCCAGTACAGACTCAAAAGTGAATCGTATGCGCTTTAAGGATCACGACTTTGCTGCGATTGCCGATTTCGATATGGTCAACAATGCGGTCACGGCGGCGAAAGCATTGGGCGTAGAAGCAAAGGTGGGAAATATCTTCTCTGCCGATCTTTTTTACTCTCCTCAGCCTGAAATGTTTGATGTAATGGAAAAATACGGCATTTTAGGGGTAGAAATGGAAGCTGCTGGAATCTATGGTGTTGCCGCTGAATTTGGTGCGAAAGCGTTAGCTATTTGTACGGTTTCAGACCATATCCGTACCCATGAGCAAACGACCGCTGAAGAGCGTCAAACCACTTTTAACGATATGATTAAGATTGCTCTGGAATCTGTATTGCTAGGTGACTAATTCGTTAGTTAACCCGTATCATCGTTAGGTAGAAGAGCGCTTAGGGCGCTCTTCTTTGTTATCAAATGACACACTTTATTTAGTCTCAGCGTCGAATGTTACTGGCGCTAAGAGTGAATCCCATTATTATAGGCGTTGATATTTTGTGGCCCTCCAATAGTTGTTGTCGATGAATCTGCGTAATTTTGAAACTGAAAAAAAATTATTTACCCGTCGAGCGCTGGTGGCGTTAGGCTTTGTATGCCTATGCTTTACCATCCTCGGAATTAATCTCTGGCATTTACAGATTCAGCAACACGCCTATTACCAGACACGATCCAATGCTAACGATATCAAAATGATCCCCATCGCGCCTACGCGTGGGATGATTTATGACCGTAATGGGATCCCGCTGGTTCAGAACGTGACGCAATACGATCTCCAGTTGACGCCTTATAACATCACCAATATGCAGGATACGTTGGATCAACTGGCGCCCATTATTGATCTTACGCCAGAAGATATCGCAGATTTCAAAAAACGTCTGAAATCGACAAGCCGCTATAAGCCGATTGTCGTGAAAGAAGAGTTGAGTGAGGAAGAAATTGCTCGTTTCTCAGTCAATGAGTACCGTTTTCCAGGGGTGAGTATTAACTCGTTCCAAGATCGTTTTTACCCTTATGGCGCCTCCTTGGCACATGTCGTAGGCTATGTCTCGAAAATCAATGACCGCGATGCGCAACGCCTGAATGCAGAGGGCGTCGGCGAAAACTATGCTGCCGACCATAATATCGGTAAGCAGGGCATCGAAGGCTATTATGAGTCAGCACTACACGGTAAAACCGGCTATCAAGAGGTTGAGGTGGATAACCACGGACGTATTATACGTGTGTTGAACGAAGTGCCACCGACAGCTGGAAAGAATATCTGGCTGACCCTAGATTTACATTTACAACAATATGTTGAAAGCCAGCTCGTGGGCCAACGTGCTGCAGTATTGGTTGAAGATCCGCATGATGGTTCCGTCCTCGCGATGGTATCAAGCCCCAGTTACGATCCAAACCCGTTTGTGAAAGGGATAAGCTACCAATCTTACAAACAGTTACTGCAAGATAAAGACTTGCCTTTGATTAACCGAGTGACTCAAGGACTCTATCCTCCTGCCTCGACCGTTAAACCCTATATGGCGATGTCTGCGCTATTGAATAATGTGATTACGCCGCAGACGAGTTTCTTCGGTGCGCCAACGTGGACGCTACCCGGAACCGACCGTCGCTATCGTGACTGGAAAAAAACAGGCCACGGTATGTTGAATGTTACGCGGGCTATCGAAGAGTCAGCCGATACCTTCTTCTACCAAGTCGCTTACATGATGGGCATCGACCGAATACATCATATGCTGAGTCAATTCGGTTACGGCAAGTTATCGGGTATTGACCTTAATGAAGAGTATCGTGGTCTACTTCCCAGCCGTGAATGGAAACTGAAGGCACGCAAAAAGGCGTGGTACCAAGGTGATACCATCTCCGTTGGTATTGGACAAGGGTATTGGATTGCTACGCCAATTCAAATGGAGAAGGCACTGGTTACGCTGTTAAATAATGGTAAAGTGATGATCCCTCACTTGCTACAGAAGCAGCAGTTGGGTGACCAAGTCGAGCCTTATAAAGCACCAGCACAATTTACTCAGGTGGGAACGGCGGATTCTCCCTACTGGGGACTTGTGCGTCGCGCGATGTTCGGTATGGCGAACGCCCCGAATGGTACAGGTTATAAATACTTCCATACCGCCCCCTATGGTATTGCGGCGAAGAGTGGTACCTCTCAGGTCTTTAGCTTGCGTCAAAACCAAGTCTATAATGCCAAAATGATCCCCGTACGTTTACGCGATCATATTTTCTACACGGCCTTCGCACCCTTCGATGACCCGAAAGTGGCCGTTACACTGATTTTGGAAAATGGCGGAAGCGACGGTGTAGTGGCAGCGCCTGTGATGCGTAAAATACTCGACCACATCATGTTGCCACATGACTCGGATGCCAGTTTAACGCCGGGCCAAGGTATCCCCGCAATGCTACCGGTAGAAAGTGCCCATCCAGGAGCAATTCTGGCGACGCCCACAGAACCGGTTACTACTGCGACGCCGAAACCTGCTATAGCTCAGCCTAGATGAGGGTAAACACAGCAAGTTGTCGCAAAGTTGAGCAAACGGATTTAATTTTAACAAAGAGTGTTGACGAGGCAGCGTGAATAGGGTTTAATGCGCCCCGTTGCCCGAATAGCTCAGTCGGTAGAGCAGGGGATTGAAAATCCCCGTGTCCTTGGTTCGATTCCGAGTTCGGGCACCACTATTTCAAAGGCCTCGCAGAAATGCGGGGCTTTGTCATTTCTAGGCCATGGTCTATTTATGGTCGTTACAACCTATCTGTTCGACACTCTAGTTTGACGTTTTTTGGCCTTTCTCAGCGTTTTTTTGGTAAGGACGTTACTTAAGCCTTCTCAAAGTCTTTTTCTTCATTTTGGGTGCTTTTAGCTGTCATTATTCGTTTTTCGAAAATCGAGTATTACAGATGCTTTAGGTGTAACTTTTTACGGTCCGTATCCGGTCTATTTGTA
>Ga0153974_1000284_pt1 | contig 11856 bp, 12 predicted proteins | sample TSGA058MetaG_FD_104741 | JGI IMG/M metagenome (GOLD analysis project Ga0153974, IMG submission 104741) | Attine ant fungus gardens microbial communities from Georgia, USA - TSGA058 MetaG | ecosystem: Host-associated > Fungi > Mycelium > Unclassified | place: USA: Georgia, Yuchi Wildlife... | reverse complement strand
TCATGGATTTTTACGATTTGATTCGTGTCTTGATCAATAATTTCATGTCCTAATGCACCATACTTATTGGTTTCCGGATCGATATAAGTTAGAGTTCCGATTCCTGCTATCTTATCTCTCAAATATAATCCAGTGGTTACAACTCCATCTGTTGAAATAATAGGCTTAATCTCCAAGTCACTTACATGTCCTTGACGATTAATCGTTAGTGTTAAAGTTTCATCTGCCTGACTTTTAACTAATTGTTCCTTATATTCTTCAACCGTTGCAACTTTTTGAGCACCTACAGCAATAATGACATCACCTTTCATGACTCCCGCTTCTTGCGCAGGATTAATATCACCTGTTTCAGTAGAAACTTCATAAGTATCTACAACTACAAGTCCATCTGTCTGAATTTTAATTCCAATGGCATCACCACCTGGAATTAACATATATCGTTCATTTACTTCTGCTGCAGTTGCAGTTCTAGGTGAGCTAAAATAGGACATTTCATGAACTTTATTTAGCGCATTATGATTCAAAAGTTGATTATAATCAGTTTGTGCCCATGCATATTGACTCTTAGGACTGCTGAAACTTAGTAAAAAGAAGACAAATAACCACAAGTTACCAATCGTAAATATTTTCCTATTTACTTTCTGAGTCATATGACGCCTCCTTTCAACTTTATTCGACACGGCTACAATAGTTATTATGTCTGATTTCGACAAAATTAATAAAAAAAAGAACCTTTTTTTAAAGGTTCTTTTTGGTAATAGCATATGAAAAATTTACATGCTTTTATATCACTTTTTAATATTTTTGAAGTAATTGCATAGCGTTTTGTAAAGCCGATTCAGTAATATTATCACTACTTAACATCCGTGCAATTTCAATGGATCGCTCGTTGTAGGTTAATTTTTTAACAGTAGTAACTGTTCTAGCGTCTTTTTCATATTTTGAAACATGAATATGATAATTAGCTAAAGATGCTACTTGAGGTAAATGAGTAATACATAAAACTTGCTTTTTTTTGGCAATTTCTTTCATTTTTGAGCCAATACTAGATGCAACTTGACCACTAACACCTGTATCAATTTCATCAAAAATAATAGTAGAGACAAATTGGCCACGATTTAGAATCGTTTTTAAAGCTAACATCACTCGAGAGAGTTCTCCTCCTGATGCTACTTTATGTAAGGGTTTCAAAGGTTCACCTTTATTAGTGCTTAATAGAAATTGTATCTCATAAATTCCATGTTCTGAGTACTGGGGTTTTAAGAAATCACCTGTTTCATAAGGCCTAAACGCAACATCAAATTGGGCATTATATAATTGTAAATCATGGAGTTCTTTTACTAATGCATCTTTAATAAGCTCTGTAATAGCTTTTCGCTCGTCGTTTAACGCTTCACCCTCTGAAACTAAGCTTCGATGTGCTTCTTTTAATTCTGAGAGTAATCCTTCTTCGTATTGATTTGTATCTTCAAGCTGAGAAAGCTCCCGATCAACTTGCTCATAGTAAGCTATCAGCTCAGAAATATCCATTCGATATTTCCGTTTCAATTGTTGTAATTCGTTTAGTCGACTTTCAATCTCTTCTAGCTCTTCTGGATCATAGCTTAAATTTTCTAACTGTGCTGATACAAGTTGAATGTATTCTTCTAATCCATAATAAATATCATTTATTTGAGTTGAAGCATCATTTAAATTAGGATTAATTATTATGGCATTTTGAGTAAGGTTTAATACCTCATAGAGCCGCTCTAATGCACCACCATCACAATTAATAGAAGTTAATATTTGTGTATAAGTTTGATGAAGCTTATCAGCATTCACCATAATGTGACGCCGCTTTTCTAACTCTTCTAGTTCGCCTACTTTTAAGTTTGCTTTCTCTAATTCGTTTTTTTGGAAAATCATTAAATCTAGTCGTTTTTGAATATCTTCCGAATTTTTTTGATAGTCTAAGTAAGCTTTCTTGGCACTTTTATAACGCTTTAAAGCAACCTGATAAACTAAATTTTTTTGTATAATTAAATCATTATTCGATAAATTATCAATTAAATGGTAGTTATTTTCAGGTTGAAATAAACGATGAGTATCATGTTGGACATGGATATCTACCAAAAACTGCCCTAATTCTCGAAGTTGATTAACAGTAATTAATTCTCCATTTGCTCTAATTTGGCCTTTACCTGTTCGTTTAATCATTCGTTTAATAACTAATTGATCGTCAACGTCAATATGATACTGATTAAGAAGCTTTTTTAACGGTTTATTCTTTGAAATTTCAAAAATACCCTCAATGACAGCTTTATCTTCGTGATGACGAATTAAATCAGTAGAAGCACGGTCACCAATTAATAAAGAGATGGCATCAATAATAATGGATTTCCCAGCTCCAGTTTCCCCTGTTAAAACTGTCATCTGTTCATTCAAATCTAACTGTAAAGATTCAATAATTGCCATATTTTGAATTGATAAATGGGATAACATATTACATCACCTACTATAACTGATTATGTGCTTCGTTTACCACCCGAATCATGTCAACTTCAGAAACGTTTGTTTGCATAATCCCATTATAACCTATGTGTACTAAAAATTCAATATTTCCTTCCCCACCTTTAATCGGTGAATAAGTCAAACCTAAAGTACTCAACTCTAAAGCTTCAATAAATGTTAAGAGCTCTTTAATAACACTTAGGTGGACTTTAGGATCTTTAATAATTCCTTTTTTTCCTACTTGTTCTTTGCCAGCCTCAAATTGAGGTTTAATTAAGGCTACTATCTCGCCACCTGGCTGTAGTAATTCCTTTAAGACAGGCAAAATAATTTTTAAAGAAATAAAGGAGACATCGATACAAGCAAATTCAGGTAAACCAAATTCTAATTGGTTAGATTTCATGTATCTAAAGTTAGTTCGCTCCAAACAAACCACACGCTGGTCTTGGCGAATTTTCCAAGCCAATTGATTATATCCCACATCAATTGCATAAGAGCGTTTGGCACCATTTTGTAAGGCGCAATCTGTGAAACCGCCAGTAGATGCACCAATATCAATAATGGTCTTATCTGTAAGATTAATTTGAAATACTTCGATAGCTTTCTCTAGTTTAAAGCCTCCACGACTAACATAAGGACAGCTCTTCCCTTTTAGTGTAATTTGTGCCTCAACGAGTACTTTCTCCCCAGGCTTGTCAATTCGTTGTTGATCCACTAAGACCAGTCCTGCCATCACGGCTCGTTTAGCACTTTCACGCGAATCAAAAAACCCCTGCTGCGTTAATAACACATCAATTCGCTCTTTTTTCACTCCATTTCTCCTCTCTTTCTAACTCTATTTCTATTTCTTTTTTAATATCCTCTTTTGTCAAATGTAATTCAGATAATAATTCAGAAACACTTCCATGCTGAATATATCGATCCGGAATTCCAAGTCGCTTAACGTTAACTGTCTGATTTGTCTCATTATAGTATTCAATAATAGCTGTTCCTAAACCACCGATAACAGCCGATTCTTCATAAACAATTACAGGTTGTTGTTTAGATGCAAGTTTATTTAACATCTTGAAGTCTAAAGGTTTAATAAAGCGAGCATTTATAACGCCAATATCCACACCTTGGTTACATTTCATATCTTCGGCTAATGAAACTAATTCATCTAAAATAGGACCGATTGAAATTAGGTATAAATCCTTTCCAGCCTTTAACTCTTGCCAAGTACCTATCTCCAACTGTGTCCATGTGGAATACGGATTTACAGGATTAGAAACATTCCCTCGAGGATAACGAATAGCAACAGGGCCATCGATTTGATAAGCAGTATATAACATATCGAAAGCCTCTGTTGCGTTCCTAGGCATCATAATCGTCATGTTTGGGATTGGCCTTAGCATAGGAATATCATAAATTCCTTGATGTGTTTCTCCATCAGCACCTATAATTCCAGCGCGATCAATTCCAAATACAACATTAAGTTTTTGACGTGCTACATCGTGATGAACTTGATCGAAAGCTCTCTTTAAGAAAGTAGAATAAATAGATACAAAAGGTTTTAATCCTTGTGTTGCCATTCCACCTGCCATTGTAACCGCATGTTCTTCAGCTATTCCTACATCAATTAACCGTTCAGGATAAGCTTGCTCATAATCTATTAAAGCAGATCCTTTGATCATGGCTGGCGTGATAACAGCAACTCTGGAATCATGTTTAGTTAACTCAATTAAACCGTTACAAATTAATTGACTCCAAGAAATTTTATCAGAATAATTAGATTGAGTTCCTAGCCCTGTTGATCGATCAAACTTTCCGACTCCATGCCAAAATCCTTGTTTATCATTTTCAGCATAAGAATAGCCTTTTCCTTTAATTGTTTTTACATGAATTAAAATCGGCTTATCTAATTTTTTAGCGTATTTCAAACTTCTAATTAAATCATTTAAATGATGCCCATCGACAGGTCCAAAATAGGTAAATCCCATTTCTTCATAAGGTTGTTTTCCAATTGTAAATTCTTTAACTATTTCTTTAGTCTTTACAACTAAATTTTGCAGACCATCTCTATTTCCAATTATCTGCTTAATATGACGCTTTGTATTAATGTATGAATCTCTTGTTCGTAAGTTGGAAACAAAACTTGAAAAACCACCTACGTTAGGAGAAATTGCCATTTCATTATCATTTATAATTACAATCATTTTTTTATTTAAATGTCCCATATGATTCAAAGCTTCATATGCAAGACCTCCTGTAAGTGAACCATCACCAATCACTGCAATTACATTATAATCTTCTTGATTTAAATCTCTTGCACAAGCCATTCCAACAGCTGCTGATATTGAAGTTGAAGCATGACCAGTTTCCCAGCAATCATGGATTGACTCAGATCGCTTAGGAAATCCACTCAGTCCTCGATACTGCCTAAGGGTTGGAAATTGTGAAGCTCTTCCTGTTAATATTTTATGAGGGTATACTTGATGCCCCACATCCCAAATAAATTTATCTTTTGGAGAGTCAAAAACTTTGTGCAAAGCAACTGTTAATTCAACAACTCCTAAATTAGAAGATAGGTGGCCTCCTGTTTTTGATAAAGACTCTATTAAAAATTCCCTAATATCCTCACATAGCAACATTAATTGTTGGTCAGATAATGTTTTAATGAATGAAGGATCTTTAATATCTTCAATATTATACGTCATTATCGCGTCAACCGTTGTCAAAAATCTATAAAATTTATCAACATCTAACTTCAAATTCCTTACTGAAACTTTGTAGACTTTCCACAAACTCTAAGGTTCCTATACCATTAAAATAAAATATAATTGCTTAAGGTTAAAAGCTTTATTTTAAAATAGCTGCTAGTGTTTTTAATTTTATGATGTTGCGAGCTTTGACAAATCGGTTTCCCTCCTTATTCCATTCTTAATTATGAGAAATTTTTGGTTGCAACTCCAAAGTCATTTCCCAATTTTTATTTCAACTGTTCAAAATACAATTTTGACGTGATGGTTAAACCTGTCACATCAAAAACAGCTAATAAATTTTTTTTCTAGTAAGAAAATACACTTTCAGGTCTGATAGAACTATAACCTCTATTAATTTTAAATATATAAGTTGAAAGTAAAATTTTGTATATCCCTTAATTCCAACTTATATACAAATTAACTTTATTAAGGTTTAATGTTGGCGTTCTTTAATAAAAATAGTAATTGATTCTAAGAGCTTCGTATCAAATGGTAACTGTTTTAAGGACTCAATCGCTGACGCAATTTCTTGTTCTAACATTTTTTTTGCCTCTGTAAGAGAAGTCAAGGACACATAGGTCGTTTTGTTGTTAGCTAAATCACTTCCGACTGTCTTACCTATAAGATCACTATCACCTTCAATATCTAAAATATCATCTCTAATTTGAAAGGCCACTCCTAAATGACTAGCGAACTTACGAAGACCAGTTAAAGTCTCAGCTTCTGCATGACCTATAATCGCTCCTGCTATAACCGCAAACTCGATTAAGCATCCCGTTTTATGAGCATGAATATTTTTTAATTCAGCTAAGGACACAGACTTTGTCTCTGCCTCCATATCTAAAACCTGACCGGCGATCATTCCTGCAGGCCCAGCTGCCTGAGCTAACTCTTGAATCAACTTTATTCGTTGTTCAAATGATAAACCCCCATCTAAACTAATTAGGCTAAAAGCATGTGTTAATAATCCATCTCCTGCTAAAATGGCAACAGCTTCGCCATAAACTTTGTGATTTGTCAGTTTCCCGCGTCTTAAATCATCATTATCCATTGCCGGTAAGTCATCATGTATTAATGAATAGGTATGGATCATCTCGAGGGCAGCAGCAGTATGATACCCCAAAGTTAATTCTCTCCCTAATGCCTTTAAAACAGCAAACACCAAAATAGGGCGGAGTCGCTTCCCTCCTATTTCTATTGAGTAAATCATAGATTCTTTTAAGCTTTCAGGAATATCCTCTGCTTCAATTAATTCTATCATATGCAAATTAATCTCATCTTTATGTTGTGCGATAAAATATTCAAACATGCCTTAATCCTCCTTCACTTCAAAATCAACAATGGTTCCAGAAGATTGTACTAATTTTGCAACTTCAGCTTCAATCTTTTGAAGCTTTTGATGACAATCATTTGATAACAGCATCCCACGTTTATAAAGTTCAATCGATTGCTCCAGAGGTAAATCACCTGATTCAAGTTGTCGTACTACTTGTTCTAATTGGTGTAATGCCTCATCAAAACTTATTTTTTTATCACTCACAAAACTCACCTCACTCATTTTCCTCAATGGCTTCAATTGTAGCAAGAAAAGTTCCGTCGTTTAGGACTCCGTGAACTTTTTGTCCAACTTGTAATTGGCCAACACTTTTAATGGTTCCTTCTTGGTCATTTCTTAAAACTGAATAACCTTTTTTTAATACCGATAGTGGATTTAACATTTCCAACTTTGCTAAAGTTAACCCGTATTGATTACTAGTTTTAAAAAATTGCTGCTCAATCACCCGATTTAAATTATGTGTTAGAAATTTAATTTTCTGCTGCGAAACTTCCAGTCTTTGAAAAGGATGATATTGATTCAAATCATGTGTTAACTTCATTAATTGTTGTCTTTGGGCTCTTATTCGATCTTGGAGATAAAATTGTAATGTGTCTGACAATTTATTAACATGTAATAATTGTTGTTCAAATAAGGTTTGTGGATTTTTCAATATATAATGATTTTGAAGTTGTAAAAATTGTTGTTTTTTATAGGTCATATGAACTGAAAAATTATGATTCAAACTCCCATTTAACTGATTAAAATACTTCAAAACATCTGGTAAACTTGGCACTGCCATTTCTGCTGCTCCTGTTGGAGTTGGAGCTCGGTGATCGGCTACAAAATCAGCAATGGTAAAATCCGTTTCATGTCCGACAGCAGAGATAATGGGAATTTGTGATTTAAAAATAGCTCTTGCAACCTTTTCCTCATTAAAAGTCCATAAATCTTCAATTGAGCCACCACCACGACCCACAATTAGTGTATCTACTAATTTCATCTCATTTGCTTGTTGAATACAAGAGACGACTGATGCTGCTGCTTTTTCACCTTGAACCAGCGCTGGGTATACATACACTTTAACTCCAGGAAAACGTCGCTTAATTGTAGATAGAACATCCCGAATAGCTGCACCCGTAGGTGATGTAATAATCCCAATAGATTCCGGAAATTTTGGTAGAGGTTTTTTATATTTAGAATCGAATAGTCCTTCTTTATCTAAACGTTCCTTCATTTGATTAAAAGCCACGTATAAATTACCAATCCCGTCTTCATTCATTTCTTTCACATATAAGGAGTAGGAACCACCCGCCTCATAAACAGTTATTTGCCCTTTCACGATAACTTGCATACCATCTTGAGGACTAAAGATTACTTTCTTGGCAGCACTGGCAAACATCACCGCATTTATCTGAGCTTCATCATCTTTTAATGTGAAATAAAAGTGACCTCTGGAATGACGTTTAAAATTAGAAATCTCACCTTTTAATAAAAGTGTTTGTAAATTTTTATCCCAATCAAATTTTAACTTGATGTATTTAGTTAATGCTTTAACTGTTAATGGTTGTTCTTGGTTCTGTTTCAATCCCATCACACCCTATACCACTTGTTTATTTATTTGATCTAACAGCTTATTATTAAAGCTTCGTGCCTTTACTCCGTCTGCTTCCGAAAATTCCTTTGTTAATTCTAAAGCCTCATTAATAACCACTTCATTTGGTATCTGTTCATTAAAAGCCAATTCATAAGTTGCTAATCGAATAATAGCTTTATCCACTTTATTTAGACGATTTAAGCTCCACCCTTCTAAATTAGCTTCAATGATTTGATCAATAGCAACTTGATTTGTTAAAACACCCTCTATTAATGAAAAATAAAATTCATCTAATTGAAACTGCTCTTCTATTTGAATGAGTTGTTGATGTGTTATTTCATCGGCAATTATTTGAATCGCCTCTTCTTTTAAATCTTTAATTATTAATTCAATATTTTGAATCGCTTCTTCACGTGTCAATTGCCCCACTTCAATCTGATATAAAGTCTGCACTGCAAATTGGCGTACCGCATGACGAATCACAAAAATCCCTCTTTCCGTTTTTAAGATTTAACTCTCTTAATATAAAAATCAATATATCTATATTGTAACCTTTTTTTACTTTTTCAACTATATATGTTACCACATTTATCGACAAAACAACAAAAAAAATAAAATAAACCACGAAAAGTGGCTTATTTTATTTTTTCTTAAGTTACTGTTTTTTAATCAAAATCAATTGAAACCACATGGACATAAACTCCACTTGTTTTTACTGATGTCATATGATAAATCAATTGATGAATATTGGCTTGAATTTTCTCAGCTACTTGATTTATAGAATAACCAGCCTTAATACTAACGTAAACATCTACATTTAGTCCTGTTTCATCAAATTCAATCTCGACTCCACTTCGATGTTTTTTTCCATTAAAACTATCGGCAATTGCTTGAGATATGCTTTCAAACATATTTGAAACTCCCTCAACTTCTGAGGTTGCGTTGTGGGCAATTACTCGAAAAACTTGTGAATGAATTTCTATGCTTCCCATTTCTTGATTCGCTTCATTGATTTGATAATATTTTGATGCTGCCATCTACATCCACCTCCGTATAACCTGTATGTTCACCATAAATCCTCATTGTTAATTATAGCATACTATACATTTATGTAGCATTCATTGTAATAATCATACTATAAATTCCCTGCTTGTGCAAACATAATCTGGTTTCAAATACTGTCTTGTTTCGTCAAAAACATCAATTCTGCTCAATTAAATATTTCTTTTTTTGAACACTTCAAAGGTTCAATACTTAGTGATCTATATTGAAAACTATTAAATTATTTACATAACCATATCACCCTTAACTTCACAGACTTAGAAAACGATGATTAAAAATTTCCATTTTTTAATAATGGTTACCTTTTGCTAATATCATACATCATTGGTTTTAAATAAACAATAATAATCAATTATACAAAAAAAACCTGTAGAAGAGCACATCCTTAAATGCCCAGTCTATAGGTTCTCAATTTTATTTATTTTTTCGGTTGTTTATTTGGATTTTCTTGGGTTGCTAATTTATTAGTTGAAACCCATTCATTACTAAATTCTGTTTTTTCTTGGCAATCGCAACAATTACCTATCGCTGCTGTTCCTGCCCATTGATTGTTTTCTTCTGTTTTTTTATTTTTTTTACATGTACAAGTCATTATGATTCCTCGCTTTCATAATTAGATAACTTCGAGATGGACTCTAAGCTCTCTTATTATGAATCACTCCGTTGAAATCATAACAAAAATTCAATGACACATTTTGGATATCAAGCATAATACCCTTGAATTTTAATATAGCTTAGTACGCCATCTTTCTGTGATAGAGGAAAATCTAACAAGTCGTAAGTATGTTGGCAAACTAAGTAATCTTTTATATTTCCTTGGAAATCATATATTTTTTCAGTCACAATCATCGTATGGGTCAAAACACCATTAATTGCTTTTTGTACAAGATCTCCTGGAATTAAATCTTCATAATCACACACAGTAGCAAAAAGACCAAAGTTTTGAGTTCCAACTTGGTTATTATGCAACAGATAAGTTCTTAATGGATTTACTCCAGTCCATGAGGGCGTCCGCATTTGATCGCTATACCAATACCATTTTGTCAGGATATCCTTTCCCTGTTCATCGAAGGGAATATTTCCTGCATGTAAACACTGGGAAATAAAATTTGTACAATCTCCTCCATATTTTTCATAATCCATATATTTAGGATTACGAGAAAGAGCCCATGTTCGAGCATAGTCCACAGCTTTTGCACGATCATAAGGCTTTAATTCTAAACCTTTAGATCGGTTATAAGATTCCAAATTCAATGTTAACCCCTCCTTTATAGTTTAGAATATTCTAAAACAAGAAAAGCGTGATGTTTATCTGCTTAAAGATAGGAGAAGCCAGATATCTTTCAAAATAGTCATTTAAAATACCTTTCTATTTTTTTATTTCTAGTGTCTGTGTATCAGAGGAGGTCATTAGATTTTTTTGTTTATCAAGATAGTGAGCCATTAATTCTTTACTTATCTCATGCCATCCTTAAATTTGCTCTAATAACCATTAATTCTTTGTGCTTCTTGTGTCATCTTTAAACTAAGATGATAACTGGGTTACAGAGACTAACTAATAGAGGTAGTATGATTTTTTAATACCAAAAATCTTAGACAACCTATATGCCAATATTTTTCATGCACTTTAATGAGTGCTTACTTTTTTAGATAAATGTTGTTGTGTGTTCCAATTAAGCTTTTTTGTCATTGTTTTTTCAGCTTTAGCTACTAACTCTTGTTGATAGCGACTTTTTTCTTCTTCATTAGCCCAAACATAATGATTTGGCCTTACCTCAACCCATTTGGGCTTATCCACCTGATAGTTATGTTCTTTACCTGTATAAATAATTAGCTTCTTATTTTTTTCCAAGCGAGGATCAGGAATCGGAATCGCTGAAAGCAGTGATTTTGTGTAAGGATGCAAAGGCGTTTTAAATAGTTCTTCTGTAGGTGCAAGTTCCACAACCCTTCCTTTATGAATCACAGCAATTCGATCAGAAATATAGCGGACGACAGATAAATCATGGGCAATAAAAAGATAGGTTAACTTTCTTTCTTGCTGAAGTTTTTTTAGGAGATTTAAGATTTGAGCTCTAATTGATACATCCAGGGCTGAAATAGCTTCATCAGCGACAATCATTTCTGGCTCCATTATGATTGCCCGTGCAATTCCAATCCGTTGACGTTGCCCTCCTGAGAATTCATGAGGATATCTTAAAGCATGTTCTGGCAATAGGCCAATACTGGTTAATGCCTCCTGAACTTTTTGCTTTCGCTGTGCCTCATCTTTGTACATTTTAAAGTTTAGTATCCCTTCAGAAACAATATAATCAACTGTTGCTCGTTCATTTAAGGATGTTGCTGGATCTTGAAATATCATCTGAATTTTCTTGCGCAACTCCTGCTCACCTTGTTTAGTCAGCTGCCCATTAATAAGTTGATTATTATAGGTAATCGTTCCCTTATTAGTCGGATTAAGACGTAAAATAGCTCGACCAATAGTAGACTTTCCAGACCCTGATTCTCCTACAAGTGAAAAAACCTCGCCTTTATAAATATTAAAATTAACACCAGACACCGCTACAAAATCGTTAAATTTAACTTCCAAATCCTGAATCTTTAATAAGATTTCTTTTTCTTTATTCATCCTGCTTCCTCCTGTTTCTCAT
>Ga0153974_1000283_pt1 | contig 11868 bp, 13 predicted proteins | sample TSGA058MetaG_FD_104741 | JGI IMG/M metagenome (GOLD analysis project Ga0153974, IMG submission 104741) | Attine ant fungus gardens microbial communities from Georgia, USA - TSGA058 MetaG | ecosystem: Host-associated > Fungi > Mycelium > Unclassified | place: USA: Georgia, Yuchi Wildlife... | reverse complement strand
TCATATTCTCGAATATCCATTAAATCTTGATTAGTATTAGGATCGCGATACACTCCACCAATAAATCCAATATCTTTATGGCCTTTATTTGTAAAAAAATCAATAGTAGTTTCAGTCATACTTAAAATATTTGGTTTGACAGAATCAAAGGAATAATGTGGTGAAGTATCTAAAAACACGCCATTGGCTGTTAGCTCTTTTAAATAACCTAATTCCTTTTCCAAAAATGCTCCAACGGCGATGAAACCGTTAATATTCTTCGGTATTTTTTCTATCCCATCTCCTACTTTATAAACAGTAAGATCAATATTATTTTGTTTAGCTATTTTTTTTATTTCTAAACGAATTGTTTTGAAATATTCATCCTGTAATTCTTCTTGATCTGTTACCCAATATAGAAATGCTATATTAGTTATGACAGGTGTAAAATTATTTTTTTTGTAGTCAAGCTCTAAAGCAGCATTTAAAATTCTCTCTCTCGTCTCAGGCAGTACTGTTAAATTTATATCATTATTTAAGACTCTCGATACCGTAGCTGTTGAAAAACCTGTTTTTTCAGCAATATCTTTAATTCGTGCCATCTTATCATCCTCATATACTATTTTCAATATCCCTATTATACACTATGTTACATTTACCTGCTACTCACTTCTCATTTTGGATTACTAAACTTTGAAATAATTATTCATGATTTCTAGTCTCTCTATGGTTTTTTTGTGTGTTTTTAATTACTACATTAGCTATCTTCTTTGATACAGTGTGTCCTAAACTTTTATCCTTATACTCATGCTTTGTCATAAACTTGTATATTTTTAGCTATACTATATCTTTAGTAATGAATATGCATATAACAATAGCTAAAAACTTTTATTACCCAAAATAACCATCTTTACTTGACTATAGAAAAGATAAACAATCCAAAATTATTTTTTTAGAAAGCGTTATTGTATGATTCAAATTTTTTATGTTATAATGAACTCGCTTCAAGAAAATAATTTTAACTATTATTATTTGTAAGAAAATAATTTTCATTAAGGAGGGAAAATTTATGTTTAAACAGCTTCAAAAAATAGGTAAGTCATTCATGTTACCCATTGCTATTTTACCTGCGGCAGGATTATTACTTGGGATTGGTGGTGCCCTTTCAAATCCAAATACGCTTCTAGCATACCCATTTTTAGATATTTATTGGCTACAAGGAATTTTTAAGGTTATGTCAGCAGCAGGAGAAGTGGTTTTTTCTAACTTATCCTTAATTATGTGTATTGGACTTTCGGTGGGACTTGCTAAAAAAGATAAAGGAACAGCAGCTTTAGCTGGTGCTGTTGCCTTCCTTGTAATGAATGCATCTATACAAGGAATGATTTCAGCATTTAATCCATCAGTAGAGTCCATTGATACTGGAGTTGTTGGGTCTATTATTATGGGTTGTATTGTTGCAGCACTTCATAATCGCTATCATAGTAATCAATTACCTGCAGTTCTTGGGTTTTTCGGAGGGTCAAGATTTATTCCGATAATTTCTTCTTTCTCCGCTATTGGAGTTGGATTAATTTTCTTCTTAATTTGGCCAACCTTTCAAACAGGATTAATTCATGTAGGAAGCGGAATTGCTCAACTAGGTTCCACTGGAACATTTTTATATGGATTCTTATTAAGATTAACTGGAGCTGTCGGGTTACATCATATGATTTATCCCTTATTCTGGTATACTGAATTAGGAGGGGTCGCTGATGTTGCGGGACAAACAGTTGTGGGAGCACAAAATATTTTCTTCGCACAATTAGCGGATTCTACACATACAGGCTTATTCACAGAAGGAACTCGTTTCTTTGCAGGCCGCTTTGCAACTATGATGTTTGGATTACCAGCAGCCTGTTTAGCCATGTATCATTGTATCCCCATAAATAAGCGTAAGGGGTTTGCAGGTTTATTCTTAGGTGCTGCTATTACTTCTTTTATTACAGGAATCACTGAACCTATTGAATTTATGTTTTTATTTGTGGCTCCTTGGCTCTATGTTGTTCACGCCTTCTTTGATGGTTTATCATTTTTCATTGCTGATATGTTAAGTATTTCAATCGGTAATACTTTCTCCGGTGGATTAATTGACTTTCTATTATTCGGAGTTTTACAAGGAAATGATAGAACAAATTGGATTTACGTTATCTTTGTTGGAATTGGATGGTCAGCTTTATATTACTTTACCTTTAGATTCTTAATTACAAAATTTAATGTTCCGACACCTGGTCGCGAGAAAGACGATGAACATAGCGAAAATAATATAAAAAACACAACGGATTCATTAGATCAAATAGCAATTGAAGTTCTAGCAGCATTAGGTGGTAAACACAATATAGAAGATCTTGATGCCTGTATTACGAGATTAAGAGTTTCTGTAAAAGATGTTGATCTAGTCAATAAGAATAATATCAAGGCACTTGGTGCTACTGCTGTCCTTGAAGTAAAAGGCGGTATTCAAGCAATATTTGGAGCTAAAGCTGATCCATTAAAACACAAAATTCAAGAAGTTATAGATAACCAATAGAAAGGAGGAAAAAAATGAATAGGGGATTAATAGTTTCATGTCAAGCATTAGAAAATGAACCACTTCACAGTTCATTTATCATGTCAAAAATGGCTCTTGCTGCTAAAGAAGGAGGAGCCATTGGAATTCGTGCAAATGGAGTTGAAGATATTAAAGCCATTCAGCAAGAAGTCGATTTGCCTATCATTGGAATTATAAAAAAACACTATGAACATTTGACATCGTATATTACACCAACTTTGAAAGAAGTCGATGCACTTATTGAAACTGGAGTTGAAGTTATAGCACTTGATGCAACCCTTAACCAAAGTGAGGATTTTTTAAAGGAAATTTTCTTTAAATATCCTACTCAAAAATTCATGGCTGATATTTCAACAATCGAAGAAGGAATAAGAGCTGAAAAATTAGGATTCCATTATATTGGAACAACTCTAGTTGGTTACAATAAACAGTCAAAATGTTTAAACAACTTTGAAGTCCTTTCTAATCTAACTGAACAATGCCAAACACCAATCATCGCAGAAGGGAATTTTGATACTCCAGAAAAAGCTAAAAAAGCATTAGAAATGGGGGCTTATTCCGTTGTTGTAGGCGGAGCTATTACAAGACCGCAACAAATAACGAAAAAATTTAATGAGGAAATTTTAAAAACTTTATAATCATTTTACAAAAAGCCCTACTAAGCAAAGTCAATAACTAACTAAAAAAATGAACCTATATTTTGATGATGGGTTCATTTTTTTAGATTTTTTTTCCAAAAAAAAGCGCTAGTTGAAAAATCAAAGACTAATTATCAGATAAAAGACTCAACATTTCAAAGAGCTTTATCAAAAAAAGGACGTTGTCCTTATGACTAAATTTAATTAATCAATTTGATCCAACCTCTTTAAAATTTGTGGTATGATAGATTTAAATACTGATCAGGAGGGATTTTATTGGACATAATTTTTGAAATACAACAAAAATACGCAAACTTTTCAGATAAAGAAAAAGCAATTGCTGATTATATAGTAAGTCAACCTGATAGCATTAAAAATATTAACATTACTGAATTAGCTAAACTTATTGGTACTTCTAGTGCAACGATTACTAGATTTTCAAAAAAAATTGGTTGTGAGAATTTCGTAGAAATGAAAATGCAACTTAACTCTCTAATATCTGAAACCGAAAGTCAGAACACAGGCATTTTTTCAAACGTCTATCAACATTATCAAGAGGTGATTGAAAAAACAAATACTTTAACTGAAAAAGAAATGATATTTAATATTGTTCAATCTATCAAACAAGCTCAAAAAATTTACATCTATGGCGTTGGAAGTTCTGGTTTAAGTGCTTCTGAAATGATGCAACGCTTATTGCGAATGGGCTTTAATGTTCACTGTATATCTGATCCTCATATGATGATTATTAATAGTTCTATCACCTCACCTCAAGATTTAGTAATTGGGTTATCTCTTTCTGGTGAAACCAAGGAAGTCGTTGATGCCTTAAGGATTGCCAAAAAAAATGGAGCTCAGACAGCCTGTATAACAAGCTTTGACACCAGTCCCATTATTCATTATTCTGATTTAATTTTAAAAGTTTATAATACTCGCTTTCTTGGGCAAAAAAAATTTATCAATTCACAATTTTCAACTATGTATCTTTTAGATTTAATTTCAATCGTTCTATTAGATGATCAAGTACTAAATGAAAAGATGCAAATAACAATAGATGCTATTTTAAATACTTAGGCACGTTGAGTGTCTTTTTTTGACAGATATATCTAATTAAATGGACGTTTATCTTTCTTAACAAGTTTTTAAGCAATTAAAAAAAATACCTCAGTCCAATCATCTTAAGATGATTGGACTGAGGCGCTTATAAGTAACCTAAAAAAACTAGTAGTTGAATCATTTATTCTAAAACAAACTCAACAGTTAAATCATGTGAAGACATCGAATCACCATCAGAATGTATAGGGGTTCGAATGCGAAATAAACCAGAAAAATCATTAGGATAATCCGTTGTTAAATTAACGTTCAATATCCTATGAGATTGGGCAGCGATTGGAATTCCTACCTCTGTAAATTCAACTTCTCTTGGGATTGAGTTCCATTCTCCATCAACGAAATATTCTAACAAGTATAAATTACCGGAAATAATTTCCTCTTCACTAGAGTTTTGGATAATTACAGCAAATTCTCTTTGCGTATCACTCTCCCTGATTAACCCTAATTCCACAAAGTCTTCAAAGTCTAGATTACTTTGAAGAGGAGGTGCAATACTTAATAATAGATTAGGAGATCGGTCTTGAATAAAAAAAATGAAGGAAAATATTCCTATAAGAATCATTCCACCTGTAATGATGATCATATATTTTTTCAAAGATTGTCACCTCCTTTTGAATTGCAAGTTCTCAAAAAATAACCAACCAAAAAAATCCATATTATCATATTGTTAGCACACAATATATGAAGGGAGAGACTCTTGATTGGGTATATGACATTATTTTAACATATCCAATGATTTGAGATAATGCTTAAAACGAACTTATTAAATAATATGAATTTATCAACGAAACAAATTGCATAAGCAAAAATAAGCCCAAAAATAACCGAGTCAAATAGATAATTGGAAAAACTCTCATCTAGGTGAATTGGAATATCAGCTTGATAACCTCCATCAATTGCAAGTAAAAGCTCTGTATCATAATTCTCCGCACCTAAAACACGAAAGACAACTTCCTCGTAATTGTAAAAAATCTTTAAAATAAAATCAAGACTACTATCTATTTGATTACCTATACTGACAATTAAGGCATCTTGTGGTGTTTGAAGGGTCATTTTATCAAAATCTTCATCAAGGGGATTTTCATTATCCGACTTTACGCCAAGAGAGATTCCTCCATCTAAATCCTCTAAGATAGGGATAAAATTAATATCTAAATGATCATTATTAACTACTTGACGATTTAAATTAATTAGATTAGACTGATTACTTTCTGAATTTAGATTAAAAAATAGAAATATCATAACGGATAAAGCAATGATTATAGGATAAATAATCATTGCTTTTTTATTATTTTTCTTTACCATGATTTTGTGCACTTACAGACGTTGACCATGCCCCAGTGGATGATGCTCTGCGCTGCCCGTCCCCTCTAGCATTTCCAGTTCTAGCTCCACCATTAACTAAGGGACTCTAAGCCTCAGATTCTCTTGCAAGAGTCCCAGAACTCGCTTGGTTAGTCCTTCATTTTACAACACGCGATTATATAAAAAATATGTTTTCTTATAAATTTAATAAAGCACTCAAAGTTTTTTAAAAAGGTATTAATTCGAAATAGGTTGGTATCTTTTTTATAAAGGTTATGGATAATTCAGGATTAAGTATATATTTTTTTATTTTTTTAAGAACATATTTCAGCAGTGTGAATATAATAAAGTGGTACTTATTAGTGAGGGATAAAGCTAAAATTTTAGTTCAGCTTATACTTCCCTCACAGATGCTAGTTGAACATATCTTGAATACTAGATGTTCTTAATCTCTTTGCCTATAGAGGAGAATCTTATGACATCTTCTTGAGATAAATTCTATACGAGCTATTTATTTAGCTTGAAGACTTCTATTTCCTTCCTATTTCAATCCTTATTATTAAAGGGAGCGTAGAGGCTTTTAGCTTTTTTAGAAGGAGGGTAATGTATGCCTAGAAGTATAACATTGAGTCAACTTAATCAAATGCAGCCATCTAAACCTTATATTATTGATATTCGGGAACCCTATGAATTTGCAAGGTTTCATTTACCAACTGCTGTCAATATTCCATATCAAACATTAGTGATGTATCCAGAACGTTATCTCAATCTAAATGATACTTACTATTTAATTTGTGAACATGGGAGCTTTAGTTATCGTGCCTCTGTGCTTTTAGAACCTTATGGATACCGATTAGTCAGTATTAAAGGTGGCTATGACTCTCGAGGATATTACTGTTAAATCGAGCAAATGGCAAAATGTTAATACGGAAAAACGCCTATGGACGATGGATATCCATAGGCGTTTTATTTTATACTAATTTGGTTTTAAAAAAATGACAGATTGTGAGCATTTTTTGTGGAAGGGTGACGACGGATGGGGCAAAAAAGGCGGCAAGGTGTCGTGTTTTTATTTCCAATTTCGTATTATTTGGTCTTGAAATTTTATAGGCAATTGGGTTACAAAACAATGCTTAACTTTAGTAATAGGATGTTCAAATTGAACTTGATAACTATGTAAAAATTGACCTAGATTCAATCCTTGTTCATCGTAAAGGGTATCACCTATTAATGGAAACCCGAGATGTGCAAAGTGGACGCGTATTTGATGAGTTCGCCCCGTTTCCAATTGGCATTCCACTAAGGTCATACCTGGGTAAGATTTCCTAACTTGATAATGGGTAATCGCCGTTTGACCATCAACTCTGACACAACGTCGAACATTCCCTTCTTGTTCTCTAGCAATAGGTTCAGAAATGGTTCCCTGTAAAGTATCAAGTTCCCCTTTTACTAAAGCATAATATTTCCGCTTAATCTGTTTGATATCCTTCGTTAATAAATGGTGAATATGCCGATACTTAGCCACAATAAGAAGCCCTGAAGTATCACGATCCAAACGGTTAACAAAGTGAATCGTGGAATTAAGCTTAACCTTATTGTAGTAATGTATAAGCCCATTAGCTAACGTTTCATAAGGATATCTAATGGACGGAATCGTAGGTAGCCCAGCAGGTTTATTAATCACCAGTAAGTAGTCGTCTTCGTAAATAATCTCTAATTTAAAATCATAGGGCTTTAAGCCACAACTTCGAACTTCTTCAGGGAAAATAACCGTTACTTGATCCCCTGCTTCTAAAATATGATGAACAATTTGTGGCTGTCCATTTACTAAAAGTCTACCTCCCCGATGTTTAATGGCTACAATTGTTTTTTTAGATAGCTCTTGCTTTTTTAAATAATTCAGCAAGGAGCTTCCACCTTCTGATCGTGTAATATTGTAATTTAGAATTAAACTCATAGGCAATTTGCATCTCCTATAAAAAATTTTGTTTGACTCGTTCCCAGAAAAGCCCCTGTTTGCGTTTAACAAACCTAACCCTACGATCTGACAGCGTAATTTTAATTTTTTGAACATTTTCATAATTTGTTAACAGATGATCCTGGGTAATCGTGACATCCCGAAAATCTTCTGATTGAATCGTAATGGTTTGTTCTTTCGGAATAATTAAGGGAGAGCCAATAGTTCGATAGACATTATTATTAATTGAAGCAATTTCAGTCATTTGAAAGGCTTCTATGCTTGGATAAAGAATAGCGCCTCCTAGTGATTTATTATAAGCTGTACTACCCGTAGGAGTAGCTAAACAAATACCTGTACCTCGAAAAGACTCAAGTAACAAGTCATCGATTGCTATATTTAAATGTTGTGTTCGATAAGCGTTTAAAATGGTCATTTCATTAAAAGCATATAATTGTTGTTTATTGTTATTTTCATAAATTTCAATGTATAAAAGTGGATAATGACTAATTTTTGAATCGGTTTGCTGAATAAATTCAATTAATTCGTCTAATTCATTAGGCAACCAATCCGTATAGTAGCCTAGGTGACCCGTATGAATTCCAATGAATTTAACATGTTCTATTTGATTTAAATATTGATGTACCCCTTGTAAAACTGTACCATCTCCCCCAATGGTAAAGATAATATCTGGCTGCTGTTCATTAATCTCAATTTTAGCTAGAGATAATTTCTCCTGTAACTGCTGTTTGACCTCTTGGGAATGGTCACGATTATTGGCATAAATTGCTACTTTCATAGTTTAATCACCTTTATACTTTTTAGTCAAGTAATCTTCATTTAAAGTTACAAGATTAGCTGGTGGCTGAATATGACGAATTTCATCAGCTTGCCGTTTTTCAAATGTTTTTTGGGCTTCAGATATTTCATCTCGAATTTCAGACATTTGACTGTCTAACCATGATGCCGCTTCAGCAGCTTGTTTTAACCGAGTTTTAATCGCTTCAGGGATTTGATCATCATACTTATAATTTAATGAATGTTCAATACTTGCCCAGAAATTCATGGCAAGTGTCCTTATTTGAAATTCAACCATGACTTTTTTTAAACCATCGATGGTTTCAAGATAATAATAAGCATGAATATGATAAGAACGATAACCACTGTCTCGTTGGTTTTCAATATAATCACGTGTTTCAAAAATCTCTAAATCTTGACGCTTTTGCAGTAGGTCAACTACCATATAAATATCTTCAACAAATTGGCAGTTAATTCGAATTCCGGCAATGTCATAGACTTTGTCAATTTCACTAACGGAAAGACCCATTCGGTTTAATTTATCAAGAATACTTGTAACAGTTTTAATTCGACCACTTACAAATTCAATGGGTGAGTGGAGCCCCTTTGTTTTATATTGTTGACGAATTCCACGTAGATTAATCTTAAGTTCTTGTAAAGCTAGTTCATATGGTTCAAAAAACACTACCCATTCCATATCTTTAATCTCCTCTTTATCTAAAACTAAAATTTATTTCTTATGTTTAAGGTTTTAGTAAAAACCTATCCTTATACTAATTCTCGCTAGAAATAACACCACCTTTGCGGTCTTTTCAGCTCCAGTCGTCGTCACCCTTCCGCACCCGATACTCCCGTATCGCTTAGCTACAGGCAACAAGCACCGGAACCGAAAATCCACACAAATTCGGTATCATTTCTAAGCGGAATCAGTATTATTTATTTTATTTTTCTCAAAATTAAAAAATAACCAAATTTAATCCCAATATATTGATTATATCATTTCTATAGTTCATAATGAAGTAGAAACTTATCTGTTAGAAATAGATATCCGTAATCTAAAGAGGTGGTAATGTTGGCAGTAAATCTTGAAATTGAATTTAAAAACTTACTTCATAAAGAGGAATATGAACAATTACTCCATTATTTTTCAATTGATAAAACTCAAGTAAACGTTCAAACTAATATTTACTTTGATACATGGGAAAAATCACTTAAGAACATGGAGGCAGCACTTAGAATTCGCAAAAAACAAGACGCTTTTGAGCTAACGTTGAAAACAAAAGATCCTCGAGGAGCTTTAGAATTAAATCAGGCCATTACACAAAATCATTATTTTGATTTAATAAACAAGGGTCTTTTAATTAAAGGTGAAGTCTATGAAGCCTTAGTAAAGTTAGCAATTGATCCTAATGATTTACATGTCATTGCAAAATTAACGACTAAACGAGTAGAAGTGCCCTATAAAAATGGCATTATATTTTTAGATGAAAGCTCCTATGGTCATGTTGTGGATTATGAATTAGAATACGAAGCCTTAGATTATACAGAAGGATTAGAAACTTTTAAACAATTTTTAGAACTTCATCAAATTCCTATTCGTCATGCTCAGCCTAAAATTAGACGGGCTGAAACTCAAGCCCAAACCTAATCCAAAACTTAGGGTCATTCACCTTCTTGAAAAAATTGTAAACCTAATTGATAATCATCACTTAAAACCTGTTCTAAACGCCCATAAAAACTGGGCTTTTTTTTATACTCATAGTAACTATACTCATAAATAAGAATTCTAAAATTGACCAATATTTTTAAATAGTCTTTTAATTGAAGAAGACTCTTTGAAGTAACTGCTAGCCCGTAATAAGTTTTTAACTTTTTTATTAAATCTTGTAACGTAAAACTATCTCCGACTTGATAAGATAGAACGATAATCATTAAAATATAAGCTTGCCAAATAAATAATGCTTTTCCAAACCCTTTTCCTGTAACTGGCCATCCCACTTCTGCAGGTAACAAAGCTAAGTTTATTCCATACTTATTGCAAATTTGACATAAAGCTCGCTCTTGTTTCATATAAGCTTGCCACCTACGTTGACGAAACTCTGCTTTAATTTCAAACCAAGTTTCACTAGTTTTCATGTCAGTCTGTTGATTAAAAACCAATAACTGTGAAAAGCGAAGATTTTCTAATTGATCAATTTGACTTCTAGCATAAATCTCCTTTGTAGAAATCCAAATAATTTGATCAAATCTCCATAACTTTTTAGCATCTACATTTAAATAAATCAACGGGAATTCTTGATTAAGGGTCATAACCGAATTTAAAATAAACGTCTGTCTCTTTTCAGCTAGCTCACCAATAAAAACCCACAGAATTGTAATATTCAAACTTTCGTAATCTTGTGTTCGCTGTTGGAAGACTTGTCCAGATAACGAACTTTTCTGAATTTCAATGACATATTGTTTAGTATCCCACACAAAATAAAGATCTGCAATACGCTTAATCTTTGAGAATCCATATTCCATTTCAACTTGGATGCCTTGTTCTTGAAGCCACTGGGCCAGCATCTTTTTAGCTTGATAATGAGCTTCGCTCTCAGGTTCAGACCCTAGAAATTCACAAGAAGTCACATGAGCAAAATGAGCCTTTCGCTTAGGGCCACTTTTTATATACATCGGTTTTTTACAGTAGACACAAAAATAATCTTGTTCTTGCTTTAATACTTTTAATTCTTGGGCAGAGCAAGTCCTTAAATCCACAAGCAACTGATTTTTCATAGCTTTTATCATTTTTCATCACCTACTTTAGTTTACATTTAAAAGTGTGATTTTCCTTTATTAAATGAATATTTCCCAATCAAAAAAACCTATGGGCTGGAACAGTTGAATGTCCAGAACATAGGTTAACTTATTGAGTTCTTTCGATAAAGTTATCTTTTAAGGCACGATCTAACGCTAACAAATAGTTGCAGTTACATCCTTCACATTCTTGCTCACAATAACTGGATCCTCTTAAATTTCGCGGTAAGAACGTTCGAATATCTTCTTCATTATATCCAACTTGAAGACGTCCTTTACGATCAACAATAATCGGACGACGCAATACACTGGGATGCTCAATAATAAATTCTAAAAGTTGGTTTATTGTCATCTCATCAGGTTCTAAATTATAATCTTTAAATGCTTTAGAACGTTTCGAGATAATATCCTCGAAGCCATTTTCGGTGTTCTCGAGTATAAATTTGATATCTGCTTTGGTTATTCCTTTAATCATAATATTTTTTTCAACATACTGAATACCGTGATCATCTAGCCACTTTTTAGCTTTCCGACAGGATATACAGGATGGTGTTGTATAAACTTCAATCATATCAGGCCACCCCTCCCTTATTGAATGTAGCCACATTAATGAATTCATTATTTTTATTATAAGCTCATATTTTATTGTACACGACAAGACAAAAACTTACAAGATGCATAACTCTTTTATT
>Ga0153974_1000282_pt1 | contig 11923 bp, 12 predicted proteins | sample TSGA058MetaG_FD_104741 | JGI IMG/M metagenome (GOLD analysis project Ga0153974, IMG submission 104741) | Attine ant fungus gardens microbial communities from Georgia, USA - TSGA058 MetaG | ecosystem: Host-associated > Fungi > Mycelium > Unclassified | place: USA: Georgia, Yuchi Wildlife... | reverse complement strand
TGGGATTGTAATCTGTCCACGTTCAGCATTGTTTATATCTGATAATGTGGCACTAAAAAAAGACATAGTTCGTGACCCAGCCCTTGCTCTTCCAGTAAATAACAATTCTCCATCTTTATTACGAGAGACGATCCAAGGTGAACCGACTTGTAAGGCTTCTTCAAAGGCACCTTCATGAGTTAATAAATCTCCTAAGGTTTCTCTCGTCATCTGTGTATCAGTTCCACCTTGTGATACATATAACTCAGCAGCGTTTAGAATTTGAATAGCATCGGCACGAACTGCATCTTCACGAGCGTTTTGAATAACGCGTCCAATACTGACAGTGGCAATTATAGAGACGATCCCTAAAATGACAACCACTGCTAATAACTCCACTAGAGTTAAACCTTTTTGATTCGTTAAGAAACTTTTTAATTTTAACATTTAAAATCTTTCCTTAATCTTACTTAAATTTTGTTGATATATTGTTAAACAGATGAAGGAGAAGAGGTATCAATGATACGAATTTTATTATGGGGTAGTGGTTGGGGCTGGGGGCTGGAATTACATGCTCTCCACGTTTAGCATTGTTTATCTGTGATACTGTGGCACTTGCAAATAACATGCGTTGTGAACCAGCTTTTGCCTCTCCAGTAAGTGCCAATTGTCCATCACATGCTGTCCACGTTCAGCATTGTTTATAGCTGATACTGTAGCATCTTAAAACACCATGGTTTTAACCAGCATTTGCGGTTACAGAAAATTCCAATTCTCCATATGTACCACGAGACCTTTAAAGGTCTTTTGTTATTATTTTGATTAAGAGCCTGGGCCAATTGGGGGGGCTGGTGGGAATACACGCTGTCCACGTTCAGCATTGGTTATATCTGATACTGTGGCACTAGTAAAAAACATAATTCGTGACCCAGCCCTCGCTGTTCCAGTAAATAACAATTCTCCATCTTTATTACGAGATACTATCCAATGTGAACCGACTTGTAAGTCTTCTTCAAAGGCACCTTCATGAGTTAATAAATCTCCTAAGGTTTCTCTCGTCATCTGTGTATCAGTTCCACCTTGTGACACATATAACTCAGCAGCATTTAGAATTTGAATAGCATCGGCACGAACTGCATCTTCACGTGCGTTTTGAATAACGCGTCCAATACTGACAGTGGCAATTGAAGAGACGATCCCTAAAATGACAACCACTGCTAATAACTCCACTAGAGTTAAACCTCTTTGATTCGTTAATAAATTTTTTATTTTTAACATTTAAAATCTTTCCTTAATCTTACTTAAATTTTGTTGATATATTGTTAAACAGATGAAGGAGAAGAGGTATCAATGATACGAATTTATTATGGTGTAGTGGTTGGGTCTGGGATTACACGCTCTCCACGTTTAGCATTGTTTATATCTGATACAGTGGCCTTATTAAATGTTATGTGTTGTGACCCAGTATTTACTTGCCCAGTAAACCCCAATTGCCCATCGCTATTACGAGACACTGTCCATTCTACATTGCTTTCTCCAAAGGCACCTTCGCGAGCTAAAAAATCTTCCAAGGTTTTTCTCGTAATCCGTGTATCATCTCCACCTTGTCACACATATAACTCAGCAGCATTTAGAATTTGAATAGCATCGGCACGAACTGCATCCTCACGTGCGTTTTGAATAACGCGTCCAATACTGACAGTGGCAATTGAAGAAACGATTCCTAAAATGACAACCACTGCTAATAACTCCACTAGTGTTAAACCTCTTTGATTCGTTAATAATTTTTTTAACATTTAAAATCTTTCCTTAATCTTACTTAAATTTTGTTATGTATTGTTATACAGATGAAGGAGAAGAGGTATCAATGAGACGAATTTAGTTTGAGGTTGAGCCGATTGTAACCTCTCCTTTAGCATTGTTTATCTGTGATACTGTGGCACCGTTAAATGTCATAGGTTGTGACCCAGCCATTGCGTTCCCACTAAACTCCAATTCTCCATCGCTATTACGAACCACTGACCAAGTTGCACCTGTTTCTCCAAAGGCACCTTCACGAGTTAATAAATCTCCTAGGGCTGCTTTGTTAATAGGAATAGGTTGATTATCTTCACCAACAACCGCACCACCTTGTGACACATAAATTTCTGCAGCATTTAAAATTTGAATAGCATCGGCACGAACTGCATCTTCACGTGAATTTTGAATAACATTTCCCATACTAACAACAGCGATTGAAGAAACGATCCCTAAAATAACAACAACTGCTAATAACTCAACTAAAGTTAAACCTTTTTGATTCGTTAATAAATTTTTTAATTTTTTTAACATTTAAAATCTCTCCTTTATTTTTTAAAGCTTTTGTTATATATTGTTAAACACCTCAAACATTGGCACCATAATAGCCAAAACAATGGTCCCAATAATGGTGGCTAACACTACTATCATAACAGGCTCGATTAATGATTTTAATCGATCTGTTGTTGCCTCCACTTCCGCCTCATAGAAACCCGCTACTTCTGCTAGCATGGTATCTAAGGAACCGGTCTGTTCTCCAATCATTAGCATTTGCATGACTAGAGGTGGTATTGCCCAGTGGTCTTTCATGGGCGTTGTTAGAGATTCTCCCTGTTCAAGACAATCCCTTCCTTGATGTAAAACGTCTTCAATAACTTTATTGCCGGCTACTTTTTCTGCAATTTCTACAGCTTGTAATACAGGTACAGAACTAGCAAATAAAGAAGACAACGTTGAGGTCATTCGAACGATTGCCGTTTTTTTAAATAAAGTTCCGAAAATTGGTAACTTTAGTAATATTTGATCCATAAGATATTGACCTCGTTTATTCCTTTTTACCATGATAATCCCAATCACTATGATTCCAATCATTAAGAGATGTATCCACCAATGACTTTGTATAGAATCACTTAGATTCATAACAAACTGAGTGATTGCAGGGAGTTCAGAATCGAGATTTTCAAACAAATCAACAAATAAGGGGATAATAAATAAGAGTAGAAAAATGACGACCATGACCGCAAGAATCATTAAAATTATGGGATATACTAAAGCAGAGATAACTTTTTGCTTAAGGCGGTATTGACGATCGTAATAATTTGCTAAACGTTCCAATGTCAAATCAATGGTTCCTGACGTTTCACCTGCTTGTATCATATGAGTAAACATCGGTTTAAAGACTTTGGGATATTTGGTGTAAGCATCTGATAGATTGTTTCCATTTCTAAGGTCATTCTCTATTTCTATTAAGATTTCTTTAAGAATTTTACTGTCCGTTTGCTTGGCGAGAATCGCTGTGGCATTTACAACGGTAATCCCAGCTCGTATTAAAGTGGCAAATTGTCGAAGGTAAATCACAAAATCCCGTTGCTTCATGGGGCTCTTTAATTCAAAATCTTTATTCCAAATGGTTTCTGGGATTTCTTCTACACCAATGACACGAAGTTTTTGTTGGCGCAAAACCTTATAGGCTTCATGTTGAGATTTAGCCTTTATTTTCCCTTTTTTAAGCTTTCCAGTTACGTCTTTTGCCTGATAATTAAATAGCGCCATGGTCTAAAGTCTCCTGATAGTTTGCAACATCTTTTGGATTTATTTTGCCCCGTTGTACCAGTTCTTTCATACTCATTTCTAAGCTATGTATCCCAAGGGATTTATTGGTTTGTAATACATTGATAATTTGATGAGATTTTTCACTGCGAATTAAGTTGGCGACAGCTGGAATGTTAAGTAAAATTTCAGTAGCAGCAATTCTTCCAGGTCCATTAACATAAGGGAATAATCGTTGAGAAACCACACCTACTAAAACGGAGGCTAATTGGACTCGAACTTGCATTTGTTGTGCTGGAGGAAAGACATCAATAATGCGATCAATAGTTGAAATAGCACTTTTAGTATGAAGGGTACTGAGGACTAAATGACCGGTTTCAGCTGCAGTGATAGCGATTTGTATGGTCTCTAAATCTCGCAATTCCCCAACTAAAATAACATCTGGATCTTGACGTAATGCTGAACGTAATCCAATAGCAAAGGCTTTAGTATCCCGTCCGACTTCACGTTGTTCTATTATGCACTGATGATGGGGATGCATATATTCAATAGGATCCTCTAATGTAATAATTCGCCTTGAAGTCTCTTTATTTAAATAGTCAATCATGGCAGCTAGAGTCGTTGATTTCCCACTTCCTGTAGGCCCAGTGACTAAAACAAGACCTTGTTTTTTATTAACCATTTCTTTTAAAACAACTGGAAGTTGCAAGTCTTCAAGAGACGGGATTTGAGTTGGAATTAAACGAATAGATAAGGCGATACTCCCTCTTTGTTTAAAAATATTTCCCCGAAAGCGACTTATTCCCATAATCTCGTAAGCAAAATCCAACTCTTTATCTTGTAAAAATCGGTCCCATTCTGAATCTGTTAGTAATTCTTTAGCTAAGTTTTCCATTTGAGAATTCGTAATTAATTGTTCCCCTTGGCGTAAGAGTTGGCCATCTATCCGAAAAATCGGAGGTAGATTTACAGTTAAGTGAACATCAGAGGCTTTCGCATAAAAAGCTCGAATTAAACAATTATCAATTTGTTTTTCCATACTCGTCCTCCTTTTTAATCTTTTAGACCTGCTACATTTAAGACTTCTTCTGTGGTTGTAATTCCTGATAATGCTTTTTGAAGACCATCTTCTAATAAGAAGGTGGTTCCCTGTTTCTTGGCTATGTCATATAAGTGAGTGACAGATTCTTGATTTAGTAAAGCCTGACGAATAGATTCGTTGATACTTAGAACTTCTTGAATGGCTATCCGTCCTCGATATCCTGTCATGGAGCAGCTAACACAGCCAATTCCTTGATACAGTTGTTTGGGTTTCATACCATAAGACGCGTAAATGTCTTCTTCTCGCTTAGTGACTTCAATTGGAGTCTTGCAGTCCAGACAGATTTTTCGAACCAGTCGTTGGGAAACTACACCTACTAAAGATGAAGCAACTAAAAAAGGTTCGACTCCCATATCAATCAAGCGCATCACCGTACCTATGGAATCGTTAGTATGAAGGGTACTTAAGACTAAATGTCCTGTTAAAGAAGCACGAACGGCAATTTCGGCTGTTTCTCGGTCACGGATTTCCCCCACCATAATAATGTTAGGATCTTGGCGCAAAACAGAACGAAGACCGCTGGCAAAGGTCATTCCTACAGAACTATTAATTTGAACTTGATTAATTCCATTTAATTGATATTCCACTGGATCTTCAATACTAACAATATTCACATCTTCATTGTTTAATTGGTTTAAAGACGCGTAAAGTGACGATGATTTTCCAGAACCTGTGGGCCCTGTAATTAATACTAAGCCATGAGGGTTTTGAATCATTTTCATATACTTGGCAAAATTATCTTTAGAAAATCCTAGTTGATTTAAGCGAGTAACAGAATGAGTCAGATCGAGAATTCGAATGACGACTTTTTCACCAAAAATCGTGGGTAACGTAGAAATACGTAAGTCAACTTGACGAACATCCATCAGTAAGCGAATCCGTCCATCTTGAGGAAGTCGGCGTTCAGTGACATCTAATTCTGCCATAATTTTAATACGTGCCAATAAGATACTTTGAATATCTTTCGGTAATGTTCTTTCATTTTGGAGTTTTCCATCCACACGTATGCGAACCAATACGCTACTTTGTTTGGGATCAATATGGACATCACTGGCATGCTGACCGATGGCACTTTGTAAGATAGAATTTACTAATTGAACAACAAGTGAACTCTCATCGTTGACATCCTCTGTTTGAGCTTCTAATTCGGTGATGCTAGTTCTACTATCACGAAATTCCTCAATAAACTCTTGAAGGTCGTAATATTTTGCAATAGAACGTTCGATATCGTCTCGTGTTGCAATAACCGGAGCAATTTGAAAGCCAGTAGATAAACGCAGATCATTAATGAGATAAAAATCCATTGGATCAGACATGGCTACTCGTAGTTCATTACCTTGGCGCTTTAAAGGAATTAGACAATTTTTCTTGGCAACCGCCTTGGGGATTAAATTGAAAAGCTTTTCATCAAAGGGATAGTTAAATAAGCTGACCTTTTGGATTCCTAATTGTTGCTCTAAGACATCAATTAATTGATTTTCTGTTAAAAGCCCTTTGCGAAGTAAAGCCTCTCCTAGTTTTTCTCCCGCTTCTTTTTCGAGAAATGTTTGTTCAATTTGTTCAGTCGTTAGTAAATTTGCCTCAATTAGTAAATCTCCTAATCGCCTTCGTTGTTGCAACACGCTCATCACCCTTCCCTTCTTTAGAAATCTAGCTGTCTCTTTATTTGTCTTTTACTAACTGTTGGAATACCGGTATTTAGTATTAAGGACGTTTAATTCCTTGATAAACAATTTCTTGAAGTTTAAAGTCGGAATTCCAATCAAATTCTGGTACTTGAGGATCCCCAGGTTGTGGTCCTTGTCCTCCACCTGAAGGTGGGTCACCACTAATAAAACATATTATATTTGTTTGACTTTCTGGTGGACATTGCTCTTCGGTTTCCACATATCTGATATTGGCATTCTGTAAAGCCGGAGTTCCATTTATGGCTTCTCCATAAATCATAATCCGAGAACCATTACCGTTAAAGGAAAGCGAGTTCCAATAAGGGTTGGGAAATTTCAAATCACCATAAACCGTTAGGGTAGCATTAGCCCCGATGGATTTCTGACCACCAGCTGTAAGGTCTCCAGAAACTTGGAGTATGGCATTATCTCCTAAAGTGATTTGACCTTCTGTTAACAGATGACCAAGAACGTTTAATTCTGAATTAGGACCAATATTAGTCCCCCAGCCGGAGCGAACACTTCCTTTAGCAAGCAGATGACTATTGTTCAAAGTGAGCTCTCCCACACGTAAATTTTTCGTTTCAACACCTGGGTTATTTGCGTTTTTAGAGTCTGAAATATTAAGGGTGTTAAACGCTGATCTTCCATTAAAGCTGGCCGTACTATTACGGATTGTGACACCATTGGTTTTAGACATATCGCCTTCTACAATAATGTTGCTTCCATTGTTAACATTAAAGGCAGCATGTAAAGCATAACTCCCTTTGATCCATAAAGTTGAGTCATCTATAGTAGAGCTCCCGCTAGAAATTAACGTGCCCCCCACATGAAGGGTACTTCTTGTTAAGTTAGGACCTCCTGCAAATTCTACATGGCTTCCAATAGTAGCTTTGCTCACATCCGTCATACTTACCCCATTTGGAATCCTTAGGGTTTCGCTTACGTTAAATTCACTGGCACCATTGACAGTAAGTCCACTACCATGCATATGTCCATCTACAAAAAAGCGTGATCCTTCACTTATGATAACCTCATTTGAAAAAGAAGTACTATTAAAATAATTTTCGTCACTAAATGTTCCTCCTGGATGAGTGTTTGAAAGGGTTGGAAATTCAACTTGAGAACGAATTTCCCCATCTAATTCCCAAGAATCAATAAAATCCCATGGGTCATCAAAATCGCCAATTTGTTGATTGTCATCGCCTCCACCGCCTCCACCTGTTTCATCATCTGGTACTGATAAGGTGAAAGCAATTGCGATTTCAGCTGCCACTTCATAGTCCATATCTGATGTGCCAATACTACTAACCTCGAACACCATCTGCTCAGCTGTTGTTTCTTTAAGTTCAATTTCAATGGTAGTGGATAAACTATCGTCTGAGAAAGTAAGTGGATTCGCAAGTTGAGTATTAGCTTTCCCTGCCACTAAAGCACCTATTTGATGAATGATATCCTCAGGGTTATTAGGGGCATTTTCTAGAATATCATCTATTTCAGATGTACTATTTTCTAAAGCAAGCCGAAGCTCTGCTTCTGCACGGGGAATTCCCAGTTCTGCCATAGCTACAGCACTGTTATAAGCTTCTGTGGATTGGACTTGAGTTGAGGTGTTAATGTTTCTAGTGGCTAATAATGCTCCTAAAGGAAACATAAGGGTAATAATAAGTAACACAATAACTAATGTGTATCCCTGTTGATTTTTTAGAATTTTAATCAGCCCTCCTTTAATCTAGAAACTGTAGTGGTTAATTTAAAGAGTTCCTCCCCCTCTGTGTTTTCAATTATAATTGTAAAATCTTCAGAAATGAATTGATTAGTAGAATTTGCAGCTCCTTCATGGGTCATCTGAATTGCTCCTTCTGGTTCAACTCGGATTTGATGACTTGGTAAATAAAATTCTCGGCGATCGTCACCGCTTGTTATAATGGTTTTACCGTCTCTATTTTCAATATGAAGCTCATCATTTTCCTGATAGAAAGTCGTCAGCTGATTTATAATAGTATTAGCTTGAGCTCTAACATCAATTCTGTCTGCTTCTCGTTGGAATAAATTAAAGCTATGAGTTAGAGTCATGAAAATCCCAGTTCCGATTAAAAATACTAAGGTAAGTGCCCCTAATAGTTCAACTAGGGTTATGCCTCGTTGATTCATTGTTCTCACCCTCATTCGCTTTTGGTAAATAGAGATATCTTTCAGCTAGTATAGTTTCATTGTCTACGTCTGTACGTTCAATAGTCAATCTTATTAAAACTAATCCTAGTTGGGGATCTAGCTCTGGGTCTAACTCTGGATTTTGTTCCGAAGTTTCAATAGTTAATTTTAAAGACTGTTCCTCTTCAAAGTGACCTTCATCATCGACCAAACTTATACATAGTATTTCAGTACAACCTGAGCGAATTTCATCTACAACTCGCTGAACTAAAGTAGTCGCTTGTAAAGACTCTTCCGTTGCTTGGGTAAAGAGTGCTGACTGACTAAATACGCCGCTAAATGTCATTAAAATAATAAATAAGATGACCATAGATGCTAATACTTCCACCAAGGTAAACCCTTTTTGGTTATTTATCATTCATCTCTCTACCTCCTTATTCATTAGCTACTCTGTTTTTCCTAGTTACACCTTTAGACTTATTTAGATACTTATCTCAATCTGCTTTGCTAGCCCTAAAAGACAAGCGGCCCGAAGTAAGTAATTGATTTAAGTGCTTTTTGAATCAATTTTTATTTATTTTCTATTAGGTCTATTAAGATACCATATGTCTATTAGGTCTATTAAGTACCATATGTTGTTCAATTGATAATTATGTTCAATTCATACTATTTAACTATACCACCTTCTAGTTGATTTAGGTAGCTTTTCGACAGAATTTTTACTAATAATCATTGATTTGACAACATTTTACAGAAATCCCAATTCTCTTTTGCCTTTTGAAATCAGGCTATAAATACTTGTTTTTTAATTTAATTTTGCGGCCATAAGTCAGCTGGAATTTCAAATCCAATAGCTTCTGCCATTGTTTCATTAAATAAAATTTGTGTCTGTGTTCCAAACTCAACAGGCATGGATGAAACATCTTCACCATTAAAGACTCTGACTGCCATTTCTGCAGTTTGCTCCCCTAATTCAAAATAATCAATTCCAATGGTCGCTAATCCACCTTCCTCCATCATCCCAACAGATCCTGTTACAATGGGAATTTGATGTTGCTTCGCAATTTTTCCTACAGTGGCACTAGCTGAAGATAGTGTATTATCAGTAGGAATATACATGACATCTACTTGCTGAGCTAATGTTTGCATATTTTGTGCGACTTCATTGGTATTGGTTACAGCCATATGGACTGTCTCAAATCCTAGTTCATGTGCTTTAGCTTCTGCTAGCTCTACCTGTAATTGGGAATTCACTTCGCTAGTATTGTATAAGAAACCTAGTGTTTTAGCATTAGGGGCTATTTGTCTTAAGAGTTCTAACTGATCATCAATAGGAGGCATATCACTGGTTCCAGAAACATTGGTATTCGGTCGTTCATTAGATTCAATTAGATTTGCAGTTTCTAAGCTAGTAACTGCTGAAGTTAAAATAGGGATTTCAGTGGTTTCATTAGCTAGGGCTTGTGCTGATGAAGTGGCAATAGCTAAAATTAAATCTGATTGATTAACGACTAATTGTTGGCTCATGACTCGTAAGTTAGATTGATCTCCTTGAGCATTTAGATAGTTTAATGAAATGGTTTCACCCTCCACATAGCCTAATTCTGCTAGTCGGCTAATAAATCCTTCTCTTGCTGCGTCTAAAGAAGAATGCTCTGCTAATTGTAGGATCCCAACTTTTAAAGTTTCATCCTGGGCTTGACGTGGACTTGTGACGACAACTAAAAATGCCAGTCCTAAGATTGCTAATAGTTTTGTAATGGTTTCTTTTCTCATGATTGTTTCCTCCAAAGTTAGATTACGTGATAACTTATACTGATTCATTTTTAAAATCAGGCTATGTTCAGCCCTATTATTATCCTATACTAATGACCTTTAGAACTGATACCAGTGAGGATTTTCGGTTCCAGGGAAGCCTGTAGCTAAGTGATATGGGGGTATGGGGTGCCAAAGGGTGATGACGGCTGGGGCTGAAAAGACCACTTCTTTCACAGATAGACTTTTCATACGAATTTGGAAATAAAAACACGACACCTTGCGGCCTTTTTTGCCCCATCCGTCGTCACCCTTCCACACACGATGCTTTGGCATCGCTTTGTTCCAGGCTTCCTAGTCTGGAACAAAAAATGCTCACAATCGGTCGTTTTTTTAAAACCAAATTAGTATCAGGGATTATTGTAAGACAAAAAAATGCCACTGAAGTTTGTAGTCAGTGGTATTTTTTAGAGGGCGTTCCCTCCTATATGGCCACTTAGTACTCTATGTGGCTTTTTTTATGCATAAGAAAATGTGCCATCATAGATACAAACTTCAAATTGAAGATTTGCACCTATGATTTTTCATACATGCAAATTTATCTATAATAGCAATACTTTTTCGTATTTAGTTGTGATTTTAAATCCATAAGCATCTTAATCACTCCTGATTTGTACGAATTGGCTTTTTAATATCTTATCTTTATTTAACTATATTCGGCCGTTGAAGTCAACAGCCGAAATTTGGAATGCAGCTTCTTACTCTGATTCTGATTCTGTTTCAATTACCATTTCAATTTTAGCGACTTCACCCACTTCTGGAGCTTCATTTGTTAGTGCTGCTTCTAAATGTTCTTTAAGCAACTTTAATTTTTGTCTTAATTCAAAATAAGTATGATTTATCTCTCGTTTTGATGTTTCCCAATCAATATTATCAATCGCTTCTGTGATTTCTTCTAATTTAGTCATTAAAGGTTGTTTAATCGTACTCATTTCGATAGCTGCTAATTCATCTTGTAGTTTATCGACTTTTTTTAATAAATATTTTTTCATTTCTTTACCTTTTTTACTTCTTACTACTGCTGTTGTTGCAACTCCAACTCCCACAACCGTTCCAAGTATAACTAAAGTACTTTTTTTCATGAGTCCTCATCCTTTCTATTGTAAATCATTATTAATATTATTATATCATGGAAAAGACTTTTTTCCCCTATAAACTCAATAAAATTTCAATAAATGCTTCGACTGCTTTTTCTTTTTTACTGGAAAATAGAATTCCTAAAAGAGAATCTTCTTTTTCTGGTAATGGATTGGCCTTAATTAATTGGAAGAATTCATCGTATGTATAAAGTGCGAAACGTTCTATTTCTCGTTGTTTAGCCGCATATTCTAGTAAAGCGATAACGAAGTCTGGATAGTCAAAGTCTTTGTCCAGTTTAAGATAAGCTCCTAATTGAGGAATGATATGTTCAAACAAGCTGCGTTTAAAAGGGAGTTTTGCGGGTTCTAAAATTTCTTCCAATTGCTCAATATGCTTATCGGTCATGGACATGATGGGTCTGTAAAGAGCGTCTCGATTCTGGACATTCACATAATATTGACGACCTTGTAATCCATTGATGGCTCGCATTCCGTCGTAATATCCTAGCTTAATATTAAATCGGCTATTTTCTGGGGAAAACACAAGCAAGTCTCCTAGA
>Ga0153974_1000281_pt1 | contig 11924 bp, 14 predicted proteins | sample TSGA058MetaG_FD_104741 | JGI IMG/M metagenome (GOLD analysis project Ga0153974, IMG submission 104741) | Attine ant fungus gardens microbial communities from Georgia, USA - TSGA058 MetaG | ecosystem: Host-associated > Fungi > Mycelium > Unclassified | place: USA: Georgia, Yuchi Wildlife... | reverse complement strand
TAAGGTAAATTTTTTTATGGGAATCTTTAAAAAAGACGTTAACATCCATCTGCTTCTTGTCACAGGCATCCCGAGTTTCGCAGTTTCAGAATAAGTAAAACGGTTGAAATCATTGGTATCAAATGACTTCATCCGTTTTTTTGTTCAATTTTTTGTGTAGTACACCAACCCTTAGCATATTGTTCAATTTTTTCTGATTTCACATGTGCATAATTCCACTCAATTCCTAAAAACTGATTCATTTCTTTCATATCTTCGTTTGCTTGAACTCTACAATATCCTTTTCCCAACTCTAGCGCTCTTGCACTTTGAAGCGCCTCTACCAACCGTTTAGAACTCATCATTCGATTTGTTTTGACTTGAAGTACCCTTAGAACCACTAGAGCTATAAAACAGGTTAAGAAATGGGCTTCCATTGATTCTTTTAGCCTTACATATACGGGTCGAGAACGAAATTCTGTTTTCGTTACCCTAAAGCAATCTTCAATTTTTGAAAGCTCGTGATAATTTTCTATAATCTTCTCATCACTCATATTAACTTCGCTCGTACATAAAACATTAATACCATCAAATTGTGCATCAAATTCTACTAAATCATAGTCAATCCCTAGAAAGGGGCTTAGTTTTTTTAATTCTCCTTGTTTCCTTATCCTCAACATACTGTTCAAGATATTTCTTTCCACCACGCTTGCAGCTGGCTCGAAAACGTTCAGGATGACGAACTCCTTCCGCAAATTTAATCGCTCCATCGCGCCTGATTTGTTCACGATTTGCGTATTTTTCATTCCAAGTCACTACGATTTTTTCCTTAACGATTTGTTTTTCACCATTCTCGTCTTTCCCTAAATCCCTTTCTGCGAAACTCGGGATTATAACATATTTTAGTAGTTTATTTTAGCGAACTAAGTTTAAATTCTTTAAATGTCTTTAAGGTAAATTTTTTTATGAGATTCTTTAAAAAAGACGGTTACATCCTATCTGCTTCTTGTCACAGGCATCCATGGGCCATTAAGAACCTATTCAAATTGTGTTACAATTAGCTAAAAATTCCTCAATAACCCGATTGATTTCCTTAAATTTTCGCTGAGGAAAATCGTGACCTGAGCGAGGAAGTATCATGGTTTTACAATTGGAATTTCTACGGCCCAACTCCCGAACAGGTTTTTTAATTTCACCTATCTCTCGACCACCGCATATTGCTAGCATCGGGAATTGGATGTCCTCATATCCTGGATAGTCATCTAAACGAATTCGCCTAGCGTAAAAATTTCGACAATTCTCTCTAGTAGTTTTTCGGATATAATCAAGGTGAAATTGAGTTTGTTCTTGAGAATAATTCCACTGCCTTACTTGCCATTTCAGTAACCACTGACACCTTGTACTCCAATAAACGACTGGAGAGAAGAGTTTAGTATACAAAGCAGAAGATTTTGTTGTTGAGCAGACCCAGGGACTCAAAAATACTGTACCAGAAAATTCTCCCGGATTTCTCACCACCAAGGCTAGAGCTAATTCAGCTCCCAAAGAATGTCCTATCACATACTTAGGATTTGAACCTAAACTCTTCACTAATTTTTCTAAAGCGATTAATTGTGATTCCGGCGTGTAGACTGTGCTTACCTCGCGACCCGCTCCAAAGAGATGAGGAACAATTACATGAAAACTATTAGCTAAATAATATTGGTTAGCAAAAGAATCCTTTGACATTGCCCCATGAAGTAGGAGCAATATAGGACGATTGGTATCGCCATAAGTGTCATAGGCTATCATTTTAATCCCCTCCTATTTGTAAAATGTTTGTCGAAACAAAGTGATATAGTTGCAAATTTCCTCAACCAAAATGCTGTAGATCTCCAAATAGGATGTTAAGGAACGATTGACTTTTACAGTCTGTTCTATATAGCTACTCAGGGTTAAACGAGCAGTATGAATCGCTCTTGGAATATCAATATCCTGACGAAATAAACTGTAATCGATACCTTTCCAAATCGGTGAGCTCTCCAATTCCCAATTCATATCGACCCTCTTTAAAAGAGCAGTTTTTAAAGCAATATACTCCGCTTCTTCACTAAAATAAATCGCTATCACAAAATCATACAGATAAGGATACTGCTTCGTCTCTTGCAGCTGAAAAAGGCAAATCTTTTCCAATCTACTTAAAAAGTCAGAATCAGTCAGCCAACCTTCTGTCTCCAGCCTCCCAATAAGTTGTTTGCGACTCTGACAGAGAATGTTAAAAATATATTGCAAAATGTTTGCTTTATTTCCGAAATAGTGAAAAATTAGTGCTTTCGAAACTCCCGCTCCTTGTGCAATTTTTTCTGTTGATGCACTCTTATATCCCTTGGAAAATTCCACCAAAGCTGCATTAACTAGTTGGTTCAACTTCTCAGGATCAAGGGACTTTAATTTTGTTTCCCATTCCAATTTTTCTCACCTCCTTTATATCATGATACCATCGTTGACCATATCGGTCAATGACCTTCTGTTAATACTTATAAAATAAAGAGATCTTCTTAGGGAACTTAAATTTACATGACAAAAAAGTGAGATTCTATCTCTGAAATACTTGAATCGCCTTAATTGGGACAACCTGGCTTACTATGTGCTATAATAATGATTATAACTTAAAGAAATGGAGTCATTACATTATGAAAATATTATCAACTATTTTTATACCCTTTTTAACTTTATTTTTATTAGGAGGATGCGGTCCTTCTGATAGTGCTGGCACTGAACAACCGGACACGGACAAATCAATTGAAGAAGAACAAACTGCATTAGATCATTTGAACCGTGAAAATAATCTCTTTGTAGAAATTGAAATTGAAGATCATGGGATTATTACTGTTGAACTTTTTCCAGATCAAGCTCCCATTTCCGTAGAAAATTTTATTAATTTAGTGAATGATGGCTTTTATGAGGGTTTAACTTTCCATCGTATTATTAATGGGTTTATGATGCAAGGTGGAGCTGGCGAATCAATCGAACCTATTAAAGGTGAGTTTGCAGATAATGGTGTCGATAACCCTCTACTTCATACTCGTGGTGCTATTTCAATGGCTCGAACAGATGTTATGGATAGCGCGACTTCACAGTTTTTCATTGTTCATGAAGAGAGCCCCCATCTTGATGGTGCTTATGCAGTATTCGGTTATGTGACTGATGGGATGGAGATTGTCGATGAAATTTGTGGAAATACGCCTGTACAAGATACTAATGGAACAGTTGCTTCTGATGATCAACCGATTATTACCTCAATTCGTGTGATTGAATAACCTTCCATCTCTCATGGGAAAAATAAACATTTAATTCAAAACATCTAAACTCCTTCTTCTATAGCTGATGTTAATGAGTATGGAAAAAGTTTAGGTGTTTTTTATATGTTACAGCTCTCTTCATGTCGTTATCAAAACCAGTTAGTAGTAGGCCTGAATGTATTTTTATCATAGTTTTCTAAAACAATAATATGTTAGGAGATTAACATTTAATAAATCAAATTAAAAAGTCGGTTCCTTAGGGTAAAGGAATTCGACTTTTTTTGAAATGAAGTTGGCTTAGCGAATAATATCTCTTTTCAATGTAGATATTGAGAATTATCAGTTCATCATGACAATTTCTGTCTGGGCGAAAACCAAATGAACACTCTAGGAAATCTTCTTCATAGATGGCATTTAGGATTTTAGATACACCCCTTTGTACCATTTTATCTTCATGTTCGGGTATTCCTGCGGTCTTTTATCATCTTTTCCCTTTGGAATATACGCTCTTCTAACTGGGACAGGACAATATCGTTTTAATTTCATATCCTCTACTAACTTCGTCACATTTCCATGAAGTTTCTCTTCATATTCATATTTAGTTATTCCATTAATTCCAGTTGCTTTTTCTCTTGGAAGTTCATGATCACATTGTTTTAATGTTTCTACATTTACTAAATATGTAAAAGTTGAAAATTTCGATGTTTTATCTTCTCTTGCTTGCTCTGCTATCCAACCTTGCTCGGCCGCACCGAAAGTTGAGTTAATAAGCTTTGAAAACCAATAAAGGGAGCCAGATGGCTCCCTTTGGTTAATATATCATGAAAAAAATTAAATGACTGTTTTTCCTATTATGATTGCTAAAATGATTCGTTGCGATTACTTAAAAACATATTGGAAGCTAATAGTTATAATAAATACCATCCCCTACAATTATCAAATAGTAATTACTCAATACTTTAAAATTTATCTTAAAAAATATTATTTACTTTAGCTTCAATTATAGATTTACTTTCATAAATCCACAAAAACATGGCTTTGTTAACTTCAAATAAAGAAGGATATTCATCGAAAAATGCCATAAATATTGTTTGAATCGCTAACATAATATGCCATACTGAATTACGTTCTAGTTCGCTCAGAGGATTTATTTTATTATATTCCCTTAACAATTGTTCAACAAAGATGAACCACTGATCTCTTAATTTTTCATCTGAGAAAATTTCACTCAAAACACTTGTTGAGCAATAACAAACGTCAAAAATTCTAACATTTTTTTCAACAATTTCAAAGTCAATAATGCCTGATAGCTTATCATCTTTAAAAATCATATTTGAAATATGAGTATCACGATGAATTAACTGTTTAGGTAAATGATCAATTCTTACTTTTAGCTCTACGTCTAAGTTTCCATAAATATCTTTTAATCGGCTATCATCATTGACTTTTAAAATCTTTTTTAGTGCCCATTCATAAACTTGGATGTAAAGATCATGAGTAGAGAATTTTGTTGACATACCTATCTCTAACATTCCTTTATGTAACTGTGCGATTGTTTCACCCAATAGTCTAGGTATATGATGATGTTGTACTACCTCTTTTGCACTAAATGTTTTACCTTCAAAATAATTATAGAGACAATAATTTTCCTGATTGTAAGTAACCACGTACTCTCCGCTGAGGTTTATTAATGGTAAGTGTAGTGTACATTTAGTTGTTTTTGATTTAATAATTCGAATAATTCGAATTCGTTTTTAACTTTCTCTAAGTTTCCCTTTTGTTTTAAAACAAACTTTTCTCCGTTTTTATGAGTTAGGAGAAATGCTCTTTGGGAAAGAACTTTTAATTCCGCCAACTCAATCCCCCATTGACTTGAAATGTTGATTCCATCTTCAATTAACATAACATAAAACACCCCCAAATTTTTGTTTTTATCTTTTCTATTAGTATATCAACAATGATATCCTGTTACAATATTTAATAAAATCTAAGCAGAATGTTCTAAGGCCAAAAATAAAAACTCAGTAGTGCAGAAGCTTTTGTGACCTTAATATTCAATCCTTTATCTTAAGCTTTGAAGTAGAACCAATCTGTATGGTTACTCTATAATTATTACTCAAGTCTTTTTCAGTTGTGAAATTTAACTAATTTTGCTAGCAATTAGGCTCAGCTAGAAGAGCTAAGTATAGCGGTTATTTTTTGTTTTTATTTTGAAATTAGCGTGATTGACGCAATCCTATAAAGTCCAAATTGCAACTGATTGCTTAGCAATAGTGTCAATTAATAACCTGAATCAGGGTTAATAAAAATCACCGCTATTATCTTTAGAATAAAGCGATGATTTTTTTCTTTAAGAGTTAATTTCCTATATTGTTAATTCAAATAATAACGGCGCCCTTTTAATGCAAACAATATTTCCTCGGCAATATTAGTTACATGATCACCAGCCCGTTCCACATACTTGTTAATTAAAATAGCATAAGCAGTTCCAAAAACTTTACCATCTACTACTTGAATATGTGTGATTAAAGAAGCCAATACATCCTGATAAATTTCGTCAATTTTCTTATCCATATCAGCTGCTTCTTTAACTTTAGCTTTATCCTCTTCTTTTAGTCCTTTAAAGACAAGTTCCAACATTGTGATAACAAGCTCAATCATTGCTACTAATTTATCCACATTTTTTTCATAATGTTCTAAAGATTCTTTTTCTTTTATTAAAATAATGTACTCAGCAATGTTTTTAGTATAGTCAGCAATACGTTCATACTCATTAGCTAACCGCATCATCATTAAAATTTTTCGTAAATCCGAAGCAACGGGTTGTTGTCGTATAATCATTAAAGTCGCTTCTTCAATAAGCTCTTCTTGCATCGCGTCAATTTCTTGATCATGTTTAATTATTTTCAATGCAATCTCTAAATCTAAAGTCTTTAAACCTTCTACAGTTTCTTGATAAACATCAATCACTTGAGTAGATAATTGCTCAACCATCGTTAATAAAACTTCATAATTTGAATCCATTCTCGATTTTGTCTTAACTTTTGTTCTTGACATGACACGCAGTCTCCTTTATTAGCCAAAGCGACCCGTAATATAATCTTCTGTTCGCTTATCCGCTGGATTTGTAAAAATTTTGTCTGTACTATCAAACTCAATTAATTCACCCATTAAGAAAAAAGCCGTTTTGTCGGAAATTCTAGCTGCTTGTTGCATGGAATGGGTAACAATAATAATCGTATATTTATCTTTTAGCTGTACAATTAATTCTTCCACTTTTTGTGTTGCTATGGGGTCTAAAGCCGAAGTTGGCTCATCCATTAAAATCACTTCTGGTTCCATTGCAATTGCACGAGCAATACACAGCCTTTGTTGTTGTCCTCCTGACATTCCCATTGCTGATTTGTTTAGGCGGTCTTTGACTTCATCCCAAAGAGCCGCTCCCCGGAGGGAATTTTCAACAATCTCATCTAATTTCTTCTTATCTTTTATTCCTTGACATCGAGGGCCATAGGCGACATTATCAAAAATACTCATTGGAAAAGGATTAGGCTTTTGAAATACCATTCCTACACGAGTTCTAAGCTTCATCACATCGATATCTGAATAGATATCTTTTCCATCTAACTTAACCGTTCCTGTTATTTTTACAGATTCAATTAAATCATTCATTCGATTTAAAGTTCTTAAAAAAGTAGACTTTCCACATCCTGAAGGTCCTATGAAAGCTGTTACTTTTTTTTCAGGAATTTCAATATTGATATGATGTAACGCTTGAAAGCTTCCATAAAATAAATCTAAATCTGTTACTTGGAATTTATTCTCCATCTCTTTCTCCTTTTAAAGTGAAATTAGGAAATGACTGAAAATTATCTTAATTAAGGTGGATCCCCTAGATACCACGAAGCTTAGCTATGAGGGAAGAGGAAAAACATGGAATCATTGGAGCTTATTAAATAATTCTACCATCCTTTGCCCACTTGGATAATTGTCAAACACGACCTAGTTTTAAGTTAATATAATCTTAACACAACTGAGTTTCTCTATACAGCAAATATAATATAAGGGAGAGGTACTTTTTTTATAAATCATTAATGACTTAATTTCTTAACTATCAATCTTGAAATCATATTTAAACTAAAGACAATAACAAGAATCACAATTCCAATTGCTGAAGCCATCTCAATATTCCCAAATTCCTTAACTTCTATAAAAGCACGTAGTGTTAACGTTGCCCCAGTTTCTAAAATAGACAAATTTCCTGTTGCAAGATTTACTGGAAGAGAAGCAAAGGTGCCTACAGTAAAAATTAAGGCTGCCGATTCTCCCACAATTCGTCCAGTTGAAAGAATAATTCCTACCATTATTCCTGGCATAGCACTAGGGAGAACAACTTTATAAATAGTTTGAATTTTATTAGCTCCTAGTCCATAGGACGCTTCGCGGTAACTCATAGGTACTGTTTTAAGGGCTTCTTCTGTTGTACGCATCATAATTGGAAGTAATAAAATAGACATGGTTAAAGCTCCAGATAAAATCGACATTCCTAATTTAAGTAACTGAACAAACATCAACATCCCAAAGAGTCCATATACAACTGAAGGAATTCCACTTAAGATTTCTGTTGCAAAACGAACTAACTTAACAAAACGTCCAGGTTTTGCATATTCTACCATATAAATTGCTGCTAAAATTCCAAGAGGCGCTGAGACAATTAATGTGACAAAAACTAAGAGTAAGGTTGAAACCATCATCGGAAACACCCCACCCCCTAATTCACGAATTTTAATAAGAGCTGTTGCTTCAGCGTTCAAAACTTCTAATACTTCTGTTTCTGGAGTTTGATGATTTATTGTAACTCCATTAACTTCTTCAATAAAGTGTCCTTCCTTAACTGGAAATAATGATTCCTCAAGGTCAATTGCGGTTCTAAGTGGTGAATTATTATCTAAATAGGTAACCACATATCCCGCTTCTGTTTGTTCAAGGGCAACGCCTAGATTTTCCGAAAAAATCAACCTGTTATCGAGACCATCTGGTCGCTGAAAACGATCACTTGTCTCTATATTAACAAAACGAACGGTAGGTTCATAATTATTTCTTAAAAAATCAACTGAAATAAGGGACCATCCATTTGAAAAAATAAATGTGACAACTGCGACTAAAATACTTGTTGCTATCCCTGCTGATAACCAGATCAAAAAGGTAGCCAAGTTATCTTTAATCCTTCGATTTATCATTACATGTCGCCTGCCTTTTTCTGAATTTTTGAAAGAATAATATTGATGATCATAATAAAGAAGAAGAGAACTACTGCTGTTGAAAATAACATTTGGGCTTGTAACTCAGCCGCATATCCTTGTTCTAATACGATGTTTGTCGTTAAAAGTCGAACACGATCAAAGATTGTTGTTGGAATCCCTCCTTCTGGATTTCCAGCCACTAGAATTACTGCCATAGTTTCACCAATAGCACGTCCCACTCCTAAGACAACACCTGTTAAAATACCAGATTTAGCTGCTGGTAATATAACTTTAAAAATAGTTTGAATTTTAGAAGCCCCTAAGGCTAAGGAACCTTCTTTATAATTTTGGGGAACTGCTCTAATGGATGTAACAACAACAGAAACAATAGTTGGTAGAACCATAATGGTTAGAACTAATATAACAGCTAACAGTGAGTCTCCTGTTGGATGAGGTGAAATTGATTTAACTGCTGGCGCAATAATAGCAAATCCAAATACACCATATAAAACAGATGGAATCGCTGCCAATAATTCTATAGCCGGTTGCATTAGCTTGGCAAGAGGTTTTGGAGCTACCTCAGCAATAAAAACTGCTGTTAATAATGAAATTGGAACTCCTAGGAGAATGGCTCCTAATGTTGCTAAGAGAGAGTTGATAATCATATAACCAACTCCAAATTCTCCAAAAGCAGGTCGCCAATTTAACCCAGTAACAAAGTCAAAAAAATTATAGGTTCCGTAAATATTTCCTGGAAAGAATGGTCTTAATCCTCTACTAAAGATTAAGACAATAATTGCCCCAACACTTACAACCGCAAAACTTGCTGCCATAAAAAAGATAGCGTGAAAAATCTTTTCCATCCATACACGTTTTCGATTAACGGTCATATCCTTCTCCACATTAAACACCTCTTTTTCGATTTACAATAAATGAATTGCCATTGTGCAAAAGCCTACAATTCGTCCCAAGATTTTATGACACCTAAGTAGATATCTCTAATTTGTTGGGAACTTATATTTTTAATTGGATTATCGTTATTTACAATAAAAACAATGCCATCTTTACAAATCGTAGTTTCTTTAAGCCCATTTTCCAACTCCGAATCGGTCATAGAGCGTGAAGAAAAACCAATAGTATAAGTTCCATTTTGTGCATTTTGAATACCAGATCCTGATCCGGTTGCTGAATATGAATAAGTAACTTGTGGAAACATGGCTTTGAAAACCCCTGCTGCTTCTTTAACGGCTCGCTCAGTTGATGTAGATCCTCCAAGAACCATATTTCCTCTTAAATTTTCATATTTAGAGACATCAAATTGAGGGGCATCTGTATAATCAACAATAGTTTCTGCGCCCTCTAAAGCTGAAAGACCTTGTACTGAGCCTAAAAATTCAATAAAAGCTCGATCTACTTCACTCAAGTTTTCCTCTTGATATATTGCAACAAATGGACGAGAAATCCCATAGGTACCATTTATCACATTTTCTGGGCTAGCCTCTACACCATCAATGCTTAAACCATGAACAGAAGCCTTATTAGTTTCTAATGTTGCAAAGGAGACATAGCCGATTGCACTATTGTTTCTAGCTATATAAGTAGCAACAAGTCCGTTTCCATCCTTTATTCCCACATTGCTCGTCATTAACTGAGTTTTATCATTATTAATTTCTAATAGTTCTTCAAAGGCAGTGCGTGTACCTGATCCTTGTTCCCGACTTATAACATCAATTCCGTCATTGCCTGTAGAATTACCAGCTTGGCATGCTGTGAGAACCGTTAAAAGTCCTAATATTAATGCTAGCGCACACTTTTTCTTCATGATATCCTCCTTGAATTACAATCTTCACTTATTATAATTCAAAGAGGCTCTTTTAATGTTAAGATTACGTTAATATTACATTTTTTTTAATAAAAAAAATGTAATATTAGGTTGAATTAATAAAATAATTACATAGTTTCTTTTTTGATAAAGTAGTTCTAAAATATATATTATCTTTGCCTACTTATAGAATTCAATTTAAAATAATAGATCTAGTTTTGTGTTAGTCTATTATTTATTTACTCTATTTCATCCCATAAAGTGATATTCCCTAGATAAATATCGCGTATTTGCTCAATAGTTAAATCTGTTACAGCTCTATCGGGATGAACAATAAATACGATTCCCTCTCGACAAATTGTTGTAGCTGTAAACCCAGTTTCTAGCTCTGAATCTAATACTGAGCGAGAAGAAAACCCTATATCAAAGCGTCCGTCTTGAGCACCTTGGATTCCCGCTCCTGACCCAACTGAATGATAGCTAATACTTACTTGTGGAAACATGGCCATAAATTGCTCTTTAACTACTGAAACAGAACGCTCAGTAGAAGTCGAGCCCCCTAAAGTTAAGACCCCAGTTAATCCTTCATAAGCTGCCATATCAAACGCTTCCGCTTCGTCAAAACTAACAATAGTATCTGCGGACTCTAATGCTTGAAGCCCTTCAATAGATTTCATAAATTCAATAAATGCTATTTGGAGTTCTGATAACTCCTCTTCTGGAAAAATCATATCAAAATCACGTGAAATTTCGTAAGACCCATTTAATATATTTTCTGCTGTTGGTGCAATTCCATTTATATAAAGCCCTTTTAATGAATCAGCATGTTCAGTTACGGTTGCAAATGAGACATAACCCATTGCTAGAGTATTATCCATAACTTGTGATGCGACTGCTCCATTCCCATCTCGAATAATAACCGTATCTGTATTTTGATTTTCTTCATTTGTGTTAAGATCTAACATGGATTCCATTGCATCACGAGTTCCTGATCCCTGCTCTCGGCCTATGACCGCAATAGATTGATTGCTTTCGCCCTCACTATTTTGTCCACAAGCACCTAATGTTACAACAGCTAAAAGAATAAATACTATACAAAGTTTTTTTCTCATATCTAGTCCTCCTCAGAAATATAAAATGCCTTACAAGCTTATTATAACTCCTTAAAAAACTGCTAGTATTAAGTATGTGTTAATAAACTGTATTAATAATGTATAAAGTTATATTATCATGATATATCTGGGAATGCTTAACCTTAATATTATTTACAGGTATCTTATTCCTATTAAAACTAAATTTACTAATGATTTTGCTTTTACTTAAATTAGTTTGCATATTTAAAAATCGGAGTTCATTGTTATCAAAGCCGATATGACCTGCAAAATTTATCCTACAAAATCTTATTATTAAGCTATAGTTAACCCTTAATTTTAACTCCATCGGAGGAAGAGACAGGTTTTAGGTAAAATAGGCTTATTATTTCACATATTTTTTAGTATCAACATTTTTATAAATGGTTAATATTTGTTAAAACCTATGCTTTATACTAATATACTTTTAAAATCAGGCTCAATTGGCGAGAATTTTTTCAGTTATGTT
>Ga0153974_1000280_pt1 | contig 11926 bp, 11 predicted proteins | sample TSGA058MetaG_FD_104741 | JGI IMG/M metagenome (GOLD analysis project Ga0153974, IMG submission 104741) | Attine ant fungus gardens microbial communities from Georgia, USA - TSGA058 MetaG | ecosystem: Host-associated > Fungi > Mycelium > Unclassified | place: USA: Georgia, Yuchi Wildlife... | reverse complement strand
TGAAAACCAGAAAGGTATGCTGCCGTAAATGGCTCCATTTTAACTTCATTAAAAGGTAGAACCGACTCATAAAGTTTACTTTCCTCTTTACTTAACGCCTTCTTCGGAATACTATTTAGCTTAATATCACCACTTCGGGAAACATCAAAAAAACTTGTTTCCGTATAACGAAAATTACTATCTTGCCAAACTCGAACTCGAGTTGCTTGTGCTTTAAAATCCGCCTCTACAGCGCAATCAGCATACCAAATTGGGAAATAAACCCCAGTTACTTTTTCCACTTGGCGTTGGCAACAAAATTCCTTTGGAATAAACCATTTTTTCTTCATCCATTTTAAAAATTCTTCTACTGCTTGCTCTTTCGGAACTGTAAATGGAATCACCATATCTGGCTTAAAATCTCCCACTAAGCGATTTGTCAAAACAACAGAACTATGACAATAAAAACAATGAGTTGCCGCCGTTGTCAGATCCGTTAATACCTCAGCCCCGCAACTTGGGCAAGAATAAAAAGCCGTTTCAACCTCTTCTTGGACCTGTTCTTCTCGTGGCTTATTGTGTTCAATTTCTTCTTTTCTAAAGTGGCTCTCACAATACTCACAGTTAAACCCTTGACTTTTAGGATCAAAATTCAGTCCACCACTACAGTTGGGACATTTATACGTCTGTGCGCTCATAACCAGATTCCCCCTACTCGATTCTATTCCTTTAATCATACTCTGTGAATCTTAGCTTGTCAAATCTAGACTAAAAACAACGGCCAGACCGTTATTACAACTAGAAAAATAAGAGTTACAAATAAAATATTTTTACTCTTTTTATGGGCAAAATTTAACATATATCCATAACCTAACGAACGAGCACTCACCCACAAAGTGGGATCATCCGGATTATAATAATACAACCCCCAAATCCAATAATCATCTTCATCTAACACCAACCGTTCTTCCTTCTTAGCACTGGCTTTCCATGGCCTCCTTAAAAACAAACCCATCCCAACTAAAAGATTAGCGACTACTACAATCCAAAAGAAAACCTTAAAACTGGCACCTAAAACCAAGACACTTTGCGTGGCGAAAATTAATAACAAGATCATCAACGTCATCTGAGTCAAATATTTGGACCCCTGGGAATTTATCCATAAGCTTACACCCAACAAAACAAACTGAATGACTGGACCCATAACAAACAAACCCAACTGCTTCGTAAACCCACCCCAAACTTGAATCTCAGCTGGAATTTCCTCATAACGACTACCCGTTAACGCAATGGTCACCACAATAATTAAAATCCCAAACCCTAACAATCCATCATTTAATCCCGACTCCTCTTCATTGCTAACTGGAGCTTTAACATACTTTGGCTTCACCGGTAAAATTCCAAACTCCTCCCGCTTCAACACTTTTAAACGCTTATAATAAACCCCGTGCAACCAATGAGAATAAAAAACGACAACAAACACATTTACCATCATGATGACATAAGACACAAGACCTAACATTTCTTCGGTGAGAGGTACCCATAATAAAAGCAAAATAAAAGGTAGGGTTACTAGAATACTTATTCCCGTTACCAACCTTAAATACCGTTTCCTCAATCTTTGAATGGTCCCATGATCAGCCATCTCTTTTGAAAACGAAACCCCAAAAGGATATTCTTTTTTCCCAAGATAAATAATAATTCCCATTACAAATCCCATAAAAAGAGAATTTCCAAGTAAAGCTATGATTAAAATTCCTAAACTAGACATCTCTTACTCCTCCTCTTACAGTTATCTGTGATCTATAACTACATAGTTAAGCTTATTATACCTGATGGAATCCATTAAAAAAAGGTAGCATTTGACCTTTTAATCAAATTCTACCTTTAAGTTGTAAGCTTCAACTATTAGAGGACTAAAAAAATAAAATTCCGATACGATACCCTAAATACATATACAAAACATTCCAGATAAAAATCCCAATTGTAGAATAAATCATAAAAGGAAGTAATTTAATATGGATACTACCAGCAATCACGGAAACCAGTGTGCGCGCTACAGGCACTAAACGAATGAAGCATAAACCTGGATCTCCATAACGATCAATATAGCTTTGAGCAGTATCTGCAACTTGTTGAATTTTTGGAGATTTCACACAAGCTTTTTCTAAAATTGGACTCCCAAAATAATAGCCAAGAATATAGGATAATAAGCTTCCACATATACCTGCGATTAGGGATATTATAACAATCGGAAAAAATTTAAAGTCACCTTGAGCAAGTAATATTCCTGTTGCTGGTAATACAATTCCTGATGGTATGACGGGTAATTTCAAGTATTCTAAAAAAACTAATAAGAATAAATAATACACCCCATATTGTCCTAAATACAACATGATCATTTCAATATTCAATTCTTTCACCCTACCAACACCCCTGATTCAAAAACCGATTAATTTATTTTATTCTTGGTAAATTGTCATTAGAACCTATAAAATAAAAAAGCTAATAATCTTCTAAGGAGGTCTTTATACTATAATCATACCATTCAACTTCTTAAAATGAAAGTAATCACAGGATTTTTTTGTAGAAAAATAGCAAATTATCCACTTGATATATCCAAAAAAGCTAAAACCTAAATCTGTTTCTTGAAATAAATTTCAATCCAAAATCCCTAAACAAAACCACCTTTTACGTTTAAGATGATCATAGAATAAGATGGCTCTCTATAAATTGAAAAAAGCGTAAACGTCAATTTCCTTGAACGTCTACACTTTTCATTTAGACCTAGAGTTATGTATCAGTTTTTTTAGCTTGCTTGTGTGTTTAAATAGTCATTAATCGTGCTAACGAAATCTGAAATTTCTGGTTCTTCGATAAACAATCTTTGATAGACGGGTGCTTGTTTCTTCTTCATTTGATAAAGAACATAACGGATTGCACGTTCAATTTGTGTCCCATTTTTATAAAATTTTGAGACTAAAATTGGGAAATTAGTTTCTAGTGCTATGTTCTCATCTTGTTTTTGACTTAATAAAATCATTTCATACAAGCATTTAAAGCCTAAAAAATCTGATTCTACGCCTAATTCTTCTAAAACTTTGATAATTTGTTCATTTTCCATAACATTCCCCCTAATCAATCTTAATACTTAAGGATAAAAACATATACCCGAAGCATCCACATACAGAAGATAACCTATGATTTATCTGTACTGTGGGATTACATGACCATCACAAAGTTTTTTCTTTATCTACCTACTATTTCTCCTTAACGCTTGCCATGATTAAGAAAGATTTTCAATAAATAAACTTTGTAAATTATTATGTAATTTCACTTAATATCCTATCATATCTTGAAAGATATTGGAAGTTATTATCTATTTTTCAGGGGTTATATACTTGTTTTCCATTTGTATCTCCTTTAATTTGACTTTTTATCTATTTCTATAACAAATATCATATGTTAAGTTTACAGGTGAAAAAACAAGAGCGTTCTTGAATTTTTGGCGATAGCTATCACGTTTTTTTGTGCAGCTGCAATAGATTTGAATTCTGTTGGTGTAAATGTTTTATTTGAGTCATATATCTTTTGTTCATATAACAATCCAGTAAACTCCCTGATACAGACTGTTCATAAAATTAACGTCTCTTAGAAGCTTCCCATTGCATCTGATGGTCACTAATTTATCACGCCTAACGTCCTTCACGCTTTCGCATTTGGTCTGTCAATCCGCCTAAGGCCTCTTGAATTTCCCCATCTCCTCCACGATAATGTCCAGATTTGAAAAAGTCGAAATTCGTCACACTAAATAGGTGTCAGATAAAAATTAATGAAAGGTGCTAACTTTAAAAGGCACCTTTTCTGTGGGAAAGGCGTCGTACTCAGATTAATAATCTGGATACGTTTAATAACCCTTGAGATAATGATACTTCGGTAAAAGAAAAAGTGGAAGAACGTGATTTCACCAGGGTGAGATTCCCTTCTAATGAGTGGCAGAACAACATCGGAAGCCTTTCACAAGAAAATCACCTTTTGATATAGTGCCCATTTTAGAATTTTAATGCTAAAAAGATTCATGAATATAAAATAAAAGGAGGATTTTTCCATTTCGTTAAAATCCTACCCCTTTAATTAATGTCGAGAATATTTCAAAAAAAAGACGGCTAATCCTTAAACAGAACATAAAATAAAGCTAAAAAGAAAAGGAGCTGTTACACCTAATAAGGTCATTTTCAGCGAGTCATTTCTAAAATATAAAAAATCTATTATTGATACAAAAACTTACAAACTCACATACTCAGAAGATAAATACACAATAAATATAGAACCTCTACCTAACTGACTTTTAACGGTAATTGTTCCCGAACATAAATCCAAAATACGCTTCACAATTGACAATCCTAACCCATTCCCGACTCCGGTACGGGAAACATCACCTTGATAAAATTGGTCAAAAATTCGTTGGGACGTTTGATCATTCATTCCCATTCCCTGATCTTCGATTCTAACTTTGATTTTTTTCCCTATTTTAGAACATTTAATAAACAATTTGCCATTTTTATTACTATACTTAATCCCATTACCAATTAAATTAATCCACACCTGGGACAACATCTCTTCATTCCCATAATACTGAATTTCCTCTAAACTTAAATCTAATTCCAAATTCTTCTTTTCCCACTCTTCTTGTAGCAATAAAATACAATGACGAAGTTGCTCATCTAACGAAAAATAACTCTTATCCGTTACTAACGTTTGATTTTCTAACCTAGTTAACAATAAAACATTTGTCGATAATTTGACTAACCGTTCTGATTCTTTATAAATAATTTCCGCAAACTCCTGCCGCTGTTCAGCCGATAATTGCTCCTGCTGCAGTTGCTTAGCAAAACCACGAATCGAGATAATGGGTGTCTTAAACTCATGAGAAAAATAATTAATAAAATCCGTCTTAAGTAACTCCACACTCTCAAGCTCCTGAACCATATGATTAAAACTCTTCATTAATCTCCCAAGCTCTTTTTCACTATCCTCAGTTGTGACCCGAACATGATAATTTCCCTTAGCAACCTCCTCAGTAGCCTGAATCAACTTCTGAATAGGTAACAAAAAATGTTTACTAAAACCAAAAGAAAGAATTCCTCCCATGATCATACTAATCCAAAAGAAATTAATGAAGACTAACTGTATCGGACGTGAGTTATAAATCTGACCCGAATAAAGAATCTGAATCTGATGTGATACAAAAATAATAATCCCCGATAAACCAAAAGAAGCAATCATAATAAAAAAGATAAACCAAACTAACTGCATCTTCACTGACTTACTTCTAAACTTATTTCGTCTCATTTTATAACCGCCTTATAACCTAGACCCCGAACCGTTACCAAATCAAAATCTTCAATATGCTTAAATCGATCACGTAAACGATTAATATGTACATCCACCGTCCTCTCATCTGTATCGCTTTCCAAACTCCAAATCTCATCAATTAATTGCCGGCGCGTAAAAATCTTATTTGGATACGACAATAACTTAAACAATAATAAAAATTCCTTTTTCGGTAAATCTCTTTTGTTTTGTTCATGAATCACAACTAACTCATCATAATTTAATTGAGTCTTTCCAATTACTAGTTGACTATCATTGGCAATTTTTGACCGTCTCAATAAAGCTTTCACTCTTAAAATAAACTCTTCCTCATGAATGGGCTTTACCATATAATCGTCAGCTCCCATCATAAATCCCAACTTTTTATCCGTTAAACTTTCTTTAGCTGTCACCATCAAAATCGGAATATGATTTCCAAATTCCCGCAATATTTTTGTTAGCTCATATCCGTCCATATTAGGCATCATGACATCTACTACCATTAAATCTATATGCTGTTTTTCTAAAACCTCTAGCGCCTCTACACCATCAGTTGCTAGAACTGCTTGATAACGATTTTGTTCCAAAACAGTTCTCATTAATTTCCCAATATTCAAATCATCTTCTACAACCATAATCGTAATCATGACTTACCCTCCTTATTTATCTCAAGAAAATACTCTAAGACACCTACCTCCGTAGGCTTTGGAACTCCCACTATGAGTTGCCACTTACCATAAGTATAACGAAAAATTTTCTATCTGCAACCTCCTTCTAAAAATTTGTTCTTATTATGGATCTTTATTTATGATGATCTAGAATTCAATGCATAAAAACCCACATTTACTGAGAAACTATTTTTATAAACAGAAAAGGAGGTTATTAAATGCCTGTTAGAACTACACATAAAGGAGCTATATCTTTTGGACTGGTACATATACCAGTGGGCTTATACAAAGCAACACAGGATAACGATATTAAATTTAACCAACTTCACAAAGAAGACCATGCAAGAATTCAATATAAGAAATCATGTTCAGGATGCGGAAAAGAAATGGCCAGTGGTGATATTATTAAAGGCTTTCGCTATGCTGATTCTCAAGACGATTACGTTGTCCTCACCAATGAGGATTTCGAAAATGCTAAAAGTGAAAAAGATCGTGGGATTCATATTTTACATTTTACCGATATCAGTTCTATTCCTTCAATTTTTTATGATGAAAGTTATCATATTGTACCTGAAACTGGAGGCGACAAAGCATTTGCATTATTAAGAAAAGCCATGTTAGATGAAGGGAAAGTAGCGATCGCCAAAACAGTGATGGGGAATTCAGGAAAGCTATTAACGATTCTTCCCACTGAAGAGGGGATGTTAATCAGCACGATGTATTATGAAGATGAGATTCGTGAAATTCCTAAACCTGTAGCAAATATTGAAGTTAATAAAGCAGAGCTAGACATGGCAAAACAATTAATTACATCCATGGTTCAAGATTTTAATCCTTCATTATATAAAGATGAATATCAGGAACGCTTGAGAGAAATTATTGAAAATAAAATCCAAGGTAAAGAAATTGTCTCAGCAACACAAGACCAAGCACCAAATATTATTAATCTAATGGAGGCCTTAGAAGCAAGTTTAAAACAAAGTAAAGGAACCACCAAAAAAAGACGAACTCCAACTAAGAAGAAGGAAGCGTAATGGATTTATTTGAAGCAAAAAATATTGCTCCCATGTTAATTAAAGATGAAGTCGAGGCATTCGATGATCCCAATTATATTTACGAACTGAAATTTGATGGAATCCGTTGTATTGCCTTTTTAGATGCTGTGAACGGCAAAACAGAATTTTTTAACAAAAGAAAAATGTTGTTAAACCCTCATTTCCCTGAACTTCTAGATCTCCATAAACATATACGCGGTCGTTGTATTTTAGATGGTGAAGTTTTCGTTATGCATGAAGGAAGACCTAATTTTTCCTATGTTCAAAAAAGAGCATTGATGTCAGATAAATACAAGTTAGAGCTTCAAGCAAAAATGCACCCAGCTAGTTTTGTCGCTTACGATATTCTATTTTATCGTGGCAAAGATATTACAAGCCTGCCCTTATTAGAACGGAAAGAAAAACTAGAATCCGTTATAAAAAATGAAGATGCAAAATTTACTTACTCCAGATACGTAAGAGAAAAAGGAATTGACTTATTTAAAGAGACAGGAAAACAAGACTTAGAAGGCATTATTGCCAAACATAAAGACAGTAAATATTTCCAAGGTAAGCAATCAAAAGATTGGTTAAAAATAAAAAATATGATAGATGACGATTTTATTATTTGTGGATATATTTTGAAAGGTGACTACACTCGTACATTAATTTTAGGACAATATTCACAAACTAATCAACTCCTATACAAAGGACATGTCACAGGAATCTCTAAACAAGTCTTTGATACTGTAGCTTCTCTTCCTAAAACCTCTAACCCTTTCGATCATTTACCAAATAACAACGATGAAGCGGTTTGGATTAAACAAAATTTAGTCTGTAAAGTAAAATTTATGGAATACACGTCAAAGGGTGGAATGAGACAACCTGTATTCGTAGCATTAAGAAACGATAAAAGACCTAATGAATGTCTAGAGCGTTAAGGATTAAGAAGTAGCCACGGCTACTTTTTTTATCACGAAATTTGTTGATTATTATGAAATCCTCATCTAAAAACAGAAAATGCCAGGAACCGTGACTGTCTGAAAATTCGGAGGATAGACCTTTTGCAAACATCCTTAATGAATTCATCTGTGCTTCCAAATGTACCCCGCACTGTTGTTCCCCCTCCCACTCCAATAGCATATATAAATGATTGATTCTTTTTTGTAAAAATAAAACAACCCCCAATCCAAATTTTAGGACGAGGGTTGTTTTTAATAAGATAGGTAAACATCTAATATAGGTTTGTATATAATCAATTCACTATTTAAATGTTACAAATGAGTATAAAAAAATCATAGATACTCTTCATTCAACAGAGAATTTAAAACAAATACAGTTAAACCAACTTACCAAAAAAATTTAAACACTAGTTCGCAATCTCTTATGAAATCACGTTGAATATTCAATGGAATCGAATAAATGTAAGACATTCTTCAATTTATCATTTACCTCCCTTAATCCACCCAATAATATCATCAATGACATATTTTTCAACTTTTTGGGATACATTGTATTCTTTCTTTAATTTGCTAATATCTCCATATATAGATTTCATAAACATGTGGTTCAAATTCAGATAAAGCTTAAAGGTGGCTTTGGGATGGTTTGATAAAATTTCTTTATAAACCTCAAAGTCTTTTTCAACAGAAACATGAAAATCTTTATCACCCTGCATGACTAGAATAGGTTTATTTATGACTTTTAGATAGTTAACTGCAGGCTTTTCCCCCAACTCTTTTAAATAATAAGCCCTCAAATTCGTCCCCTTAATTAGTGTTAATTTTGCTTCTTCATCTGTTAGAGTGTAAATTTTATCTAATTGATTATTCAACTTTTTTAACTGTTTCGTCATAATCCATTTAATAATGCCTTTAGATTTTGCTAATTGCTCGTTTAATTGTTCCCTTAGAACTTCTTCCAATCGTCGTGGTGAGCCTGCTAAAAGGATAAGACCCGCAAAGTCTCCACCTTCAGCATCAATTCGCGGAGCCAACAACGCCCCCATACTGTGTCCACCAATAAAAATCTTATCCGAATTAATACGCGAATCATTTCTTAACAAATTAGTGGCGAAAATCGCATCTTCAATAGTTTCTTCTTTTACGGCAAATTCCCCCCTAACATTTTATCTAATTGCTTGCCGTGGGCGAGAGTTCGCTTATCATAGCGAATTGTTGCAATCCCACACTTTGCCAAACCCTCTGCTAAATCCTTGAACATGTAGGTCTTTCCGATATTCTCATTCATATCATTTTGTCCTGTCCCATGAACTAAGACAATGGCTGGATAAGGAGCCATCCCTATTTCAGGGATTGTCAGCAACCCATTGAGTGGGTATTCTGAGCCTACAATGATTTTTTCCTCATCATTTTTCACAACCTCCTAAAATTTAAATTTTATACAACTTTTATCGCTCAAAATTTATTTAGATTATTGTCTGAATTGTTGATATCAAAGTTTCCTAAGCCATTAAAGCTTTAAGTTTCTCCAATTCTTCAAATTCCATCTCCTGCAACCCTTTATAAGGGAGCCTTTCAATTTCTTTTTCCGCCTGTTTTAATAAAGCTTTTCCTGATAATTTTTCATCTAAAGCAAAATAGGTATAAGCCACCTGAGCACGGGTTATTCCGTGAAGACTATTCTTTACTGTTTTGCATTCGTAAAGCTCTCTTGCTCGCTGATAATCGGCATCTACGGTAAGATGATAATAAATTAAATTGATTTTAACTTGAAGTTTTATCACTTTTGGCACTTTTTCTACATTCAAACGTTGAAGTTCCTTCATCTCAGCTTCAACTTCGCCTAAATCGTCCAATCTTGCATATTCAAGTAAAACGAGATTGGCTATCCAGTAGTTTTTCAAATTTGCATGCTTTTCTACTTTAAAGAGTTCTGGTGATAAATCTCTGTATCTATGTCCTTTGTTTAGAGCACAATATAGAATCATAGATGCTCGAAAGCCACGTCTTGCATCTTGAGATTTTGATAGAGAGTAAATTACGGAACCATCATTATATGTAGCTGGAATTGGAATGCCGTTCATGAGCATGAACACCCCATTTAGAATCGCTCCACTTAAAAAAAAATCAGACCAAAAATCATTTAAACCTCCTACTCTAAGAGCCAACAAGGAAATAAGGACAATGATTAAATTAACGAAGATACCACCGAAGTTATACCAAAAATATTTAAATTCTAATTCGTTCTCTGATGGCTCCATCAAGCACTGTCCTAGTTCAAATGCTTTAGAAAATCTAAGTTTAATTTTTTTATCTACTTTAAACCACAATAGGTTTCCCAATTGTAGAGAATTGAACTTGTATCCCGTCGCCAAACCACAAAACAAATGTCCTAACTCATGTAAAATAATTCCTATTATAACCCATAAACACGCAATAATGATAATGTGGTTAGAAAATTCAGGCATTATATTTTCAGGAAATAGTGAGAATCCTCTTCCTAGAACCCTCATCATAAGTATCGCACCCAAAAAACCGATGATAAACTGCTTCATAACTATTTATCCCCCTACTTGAAATCAAATTGGTTTGATTCTAATCCTACCAAACATGAATATCGAAATCTATAATTAACACATACCATTTAAAAATTCAACTACCTTTGGTCATTAGCGCAACCATGACTAAAGTCATTTAGTTATGTTTACCTCCAAGATAGTTACCATGTTAATTCTTATCATCAAACAATAATAATAATAAATCTTCATAACCTGCATGCTCACGTAGAAATTCAAATCCTTCGTCGTTCTTTATGCTATTAATTATGTTAATGGTTGTCTGATTTGCTAATATCAAACCAAACTCTGACACTTCATTTCTTTTTTCCACATTACTCCTATGAAAGGGCATACTCGTAGTATCGACCCCTTTTTTCGTCGCATTTAATATCAATCTTAATAATCTCATTATTTCATCTGTATCTTTTTTAGCAACTGCTATTTCAAAATGTGCTTGATAAGTAATAAAATCAATATGGCTAAAATAAATTCTGGTTGTTTTTTCATATAAATCGGCATAATAATCTGCATCATCAAATCTCATTTCTTTCAATGCAACTTGCACCATGCCTAGTAAGGTTAACTGAATATCAGTTGCCACAATTCCTAGTCCTTCCTCTAGAAACTGATTTACTTCTGAAAATCGTTCTTGTCGAATGTATAAGCTGACTTGTTGCGCTCTTTTATTAAGGATTGAATCAGGAATACTATTAATCAATAGCTCTACCTTGTTATAATCTTCTCGGATCAAATATCTTTCAATCAACAATGAAATAGCATGATTTCTAAATTTTTCGTTGCTACTATTCATCAGCTTTTCGTACAATTTTTCAAGATTCTCTTGATATGTATCCACCTTTTCAATTGAATAAACAAGCATGAATTTCTCCAATAAAGACGTCAACGTTACAACAAGCAACTCACAAAATGGATACTCATGAATTTTCTTAATTGCTAATTGAAAAATAATTTCAAAATCTTCTGTCTCTTTCATTTTCAACATAAGTTCATCTGTAAAATGCTTAATTTCTAGCTCTGTTAAACACTCATTAAAACTAAATAATGTATTTAAATCTACTTTCAACAACCTTGCTAATATAGGAAGTAGCATAATATCAGGATAAGAGCTGCATTTTTCCCACTTGCTAACCGCTTGTACCGAAACCCCAAGATATTTTGCTAATCCCCCTGTGTTAATTCTAATTCTTGTCTTTTTTCTTTAATTATTTCGTTAATTATCATAAGTTCCTCTCAATCCTCTTCTTAGCATACTCTTATTTTAACATCCTGCGAACCCCTATACAATTAAACAGTAGTTGAGTTTCCGAGGTGTTATATAAACTACAGGTTGA
>Ga0153974_1000278_pt1 | contig 11988 bp, 8 predicted proteins | sample TSGA058MetaG_FD_104741 | JGI IMG/M metagenome (GOLD analysis project Ga0153974, IMG submission 104741) | Attine ant fungus gardens microbial communities from Georgia, USA - TSGA058 MetaG | ecosystem: Host-associated > Fungi > Mycelium > Unclassified | place: USA: Georgia, Yuchi Wildlife... | reverse complement strand
TAATCAAGCTATTGCTTTAATTGAAGGCATTGTCCGTGAAGTTGAAGTGGGGAAAATCTACTTAGGAAAAGTTGTTCGAATTGAGAAGTTCGGTGCTTTTGTTGAAATCTTCCCAGGACAAGATGGACTTGTTCACATTTCTCAATTAGCTGAAGAGCGCGTTGCAAAGACTGAGGATGTTGTTAAATTAGGAGATGAAATTCTAGTTAAAGCAACTGAAATCGATGATCGTGGACGTGTTAATTTATCTCGTAAAGAGGCGTTAAAAGAACAAAATCAGGATAAATAATTAGGAGCTATTTAATCTTTTCTCAAAGGTTAAATAGTTTTTTTTGGACTTTTTAATCTTCAAGAGACAAACAGATAAATAAATTTTTTCGTTTAATATTCATTCATTTTTAAAATCAGGGTAAATTCATGAGAATTTTTCTGTATACAAATAAACTATTTTAAAAAGATATGACTCAAATTACTTATTAAATCATTGGAAAAAATGTAGTAAAGAAGTATAGTGGACTTCAAAGTGGTTAAACTAAAAAAGCTGATTTAAGATGACTACAAAATGAATGTAAACCGAATCATAGAGACTATGTTAACCAAACTTATTTATTAACAATCAAAAATATTAGAATAGACTAGTTGAAGGATATTAGGGCTATAACTCCCTTTATCAAGTGAAATGAGAAATTGAGGTGAAGTATATGAAGCGAATGACGATAGCTGTATTTGGAATATTTCTCTATGTAGCATTTGCAATCAGTACGAATTTTTATCATAAAGTATATCCTGTTTCCAATATGAATCAAGATATCAATGCTCAGTTAATCCAATACATTGAAAATAATCAAATCGATCCGATAGAGCCCAGGTTGGATCCTGTCTTTCATTTTGTACCGGGTCTAAAAGGAATAGAAATCGATTATGGGTTATCATATAATAACATGATACCTAATGGAGCTTTTGATGAATCTTTAGTGGTACGTAGAAGTATAGACTACAAAGAAGACCCTGAACAATTTCGATCTGAGCCTATGTATAAAGGAAATGAAAAAGGTAATTATGTTTCATTACTAATTAATGTTGCTTGGGGAGAAGAAGAACTAGATGAAATGATTAAAATTCTGGAGCGCTTAAATGTACAAGCCACATTCTTCTTTGAAGGTCGCTATGCTGAAGAACATCAAGAGCAAGTTTTAAAAATACATCAAAAAGGTCATTTAATTGGGAACCATTCTTACTCTCATCCTGCTCGTTGGGGAACTTATACCTACGATCAATACAAAGAAGAAATTGTTAAAACCAATGAAGTGTTAACATCAATTACAGGAAATCCGGTGATTTATTTTGCACCACCTGGTGGAGAGTTTAATGATAAAACAGTAAAAGCCGCCTACGATCAAGGAATGTACACCATTTTATGGACTGCGGATACCATTGATTGGAAAGGGCACAGTGCCCAAACTATTTTAGATCGTGTCATGAAAAAAGTTGAGCCTGGTTCATTAGTTCTGATGCATCCCAAACCTGAAACTGTTATTGCTCTTGAGCCGATGATAACCAATTTAAGAGAAGCTGACTATGAATTTAAAACAGTAGATCAAATGGTGACTGGTGAGCGACCCGGTACTTTAAACTAAATAAATTAAACGTGTTAAATTTAAGGATAAAGACTTAAGTTTAACACGTTTTTTCATATTGGAAAGTGAAATTGGCTCCAATAGATGCATTAGTAAATTATGTCACCACCTAGTTAAGCTAGTCATAAACTATAATGTAAGAAGACAGGAGGTAGGTGATAAGACGTGATATTAATGATAACAAATGATAAAAGAATGAATTATTTAGCTGACTATATCCGTGAAAGCGGACTAGAAATTATTCAATATCATCAAAATACTAAGGATTTTGAGTGGGCTAGACTAGAAAAGATACGATACTTAATACTACCGTTTGGTGGAATGAGTCCAGATGGCCAAATTGCCAATACGAGTTTACATTTAACTGAGGCAGTATTAAGAGCATTACCTTTAGATTGTACTATTTTCACTCCCATTAAATATCCGAAACTAATGGAGCTTCTAGAAAAGGTTCCTTTACGCTATCAAGTTATTTTTGATTCAGATGAGGTGGCCATTTATAATTCGATTCCAACTGCTGAAGGAGTCATTTATAACATCATTAAGCATACAGATATTACGATTCATCAAGCAAAAATATTAGTGATTGGCTCAGGTCGATGTGGGCAGACTGTAGCTAGAGATTTAAAAGCTCTGGGTGCTCATGTAACCGTAACATATCGCAAAAAAGAAATTGAGGCACGTTTATTTGAATTGGGTTTACATCCTCTTCATAGCGACTTTATTGTGGAGGATTTAAATCATTATGATGTGGTTGTAAATACAGTACCAACTTTAATTCTTGATTCAAAAGCTCTCGATCAGGTTAGAAAAGATTGTTATATTATTGATATTAGTAGTAAACCCGGCGGAGTAGACTTTGACTATGCCAAGAAAGTAGGAATCCACGCTGAACTAGCAGGTTCTTTACCTAGTATTGTGGCCCCGAAAACAGCAGCTTATTATCTCTTTAGATTTATAAGGGATTATATTGCGGATGAAGTGAAAAAGGGGAGATATTAATGAATCAAGCTGGCTATTCAGTGGCAATTGTTGGAGCTACTGGTGAGGTTGGACGCCATATGATTGAGACATTAGAGCGGTATCCAATTCCAGTTGCTTCGTTACGTCTACTAGCTTCAAAGAAATCCGTTGGAAAGGAATTAAGATTTCACAACCAAAAGATTTTGGTAGAGGAATTAACAGAAGATTCCTTTGCTAAAATTGACATTGCCCTTTTTAGTGCAGGAGGAGCGATATCCTTAAAGTATGCTCCAATTGCTGTTGCTCAAGGTGCAGTTGTGATTGATAATACCAGCGCATTTAGAATGAACCCGAAAATTCCTTTGGTGGTTCCAGAAGTAAATGCCCATGTGTTAACGAAAGAAAGCCGATTAATCGCTAATCCTAATTGTTCAACGATTCAATTAGTTGTGGCATTAAAGCCGCTTTTAGATACTTATGGAATCGAATCCATTAATGTATCAACCTATCAAGCTATTTCTGGAGCAGGGGCTAAAGCCTTAGCAGAATACGATGCTGAGCTTCAGGATGAAAACTACGTACCTTCTATCTTACCTACTGGCTTAGGTCAAAAATTTTATAAAATGCTCCACAATGTAATTCCTCAAATCGATGTGTTTACTGAATCTGGATATACGAAAGAAGAATTGAAAATGATAAATGAAACTCAGAAAATTTTAGATAATCCAAATTTAATGGTCAATGCCACTTGTGTACGAGTACCTGTTAGGTATGGTCATAGTATTTCAACATCAGTTAAATTAAAAGAAAAGGTAAAAAATCGTGAAGAACTATTAGCTCTCTTTGAGAAGAGCCCAGATATTGTTTTATTCGATAAAGTAGAAGAACAGCATTATCCAATGCCACTTTACTTAGCTGATCAAGACGATGTTTATATCGGTCGCATTCGTAAAGATTTGTTTCACGATGATGTCACTCATTTTTGGGTCGTTGCGGATAATGTATTAAAAGGTGCTGCATTAAATAGTGTACAAATTGCTTATTATATGCATCGCCATGGATTGCTAGGTGATTAATATGGATATAGTCGTAATGAAATTTGGAGGCACCTCAGTTCGAGATCAAAGTACAAGATATCATGTCTTTAAGCATATTAGGCGCGAAGTTGGTGCGGGATATAAAGTTTTAGTGGTTGTTTCCGCTATGGGACGTGCAAGCGAGCCTTATGCAACAGATACGTTAAAAGGTTTAATCGAATATCATACATCTAAAAAAGAAGCAGACCGCTTATTAGCCTGTGGTGAAATTATTTCAAGTATTGTCTTGTCCGATCTATTACAAAGAAATGGACTAAGTACTATTTCTCTAGCTCCCCAGGAGTTGGGAATTAAAACGGATCACAATTATAACAATGCCAATATTGTTGAGGTGAATGTAAACCATATTCTCGGCGCGTTTGAAGAATATGATGTATTAGTTGCACCTGGATTTGTGGGGTTAGCCGAGGATGGATCAATAACTACCTTAGGCCGGGGAGGTAGCGATACATCGGCTATTGCCTTAGGTGGAGCATTGCATGCGACTTATGTGGATATTTATTCTGATGTAGAAGGGGTGATGACAGCTGATCCCAAACTGGTTAAAGATGCTCGTTTATTAAAGAAAATTAGTTATGATAATTTAATAAATTTAGCGGCTAGAGGTGCAAAGGTTATCCATTTAAAAGCGATAGAGCTTGCGAAACAAAATCGTATTAACTTACGTTTAAGATCCACCTTAGCCGATCATATTGGGACCTATGTGGTTGATGAAACCATAAACACTCTTAGCTTAGCTTATCAAGGTGGCTATACTCGTTATGACTTAGAAGGTGTAACCATCCCGATTGAATGTGATTTTTTAATCAGACAAGGTTCGGGTTGGTATGCAGAAAGTCATGAAGAAGAAGTAGTAGAAGCTTATCTCGAAAGTAAAAATATCACGTATCAAAAAGCAGGGAATTTTGTTCGAGTTTGCTGGTTTAACCAACAACGAACACCAGTAGAGGTAACGTTTTACGTAGACGCATTAAAGCTTGAAGATACATTAAATTTTTTACATTATAACTTAGTTTAAATCATTTATAGAGGTTGTAATAAATATTACAATCTCTACTTGGCATGACCTTAGCCGTGTTAAAGGTTAACAAATAAGTTGCGGGTACCTGTTGACCTTTGGCTAAAGAATAAGCTAAATATTAGAAATGAGAGCTCATGTTATTGCTGTTCACTTTTTAGCTGGTTCATGAGTAGAAAAATTAGATAATCGCAGCTAAGTACTGCCTAAAACTAGTTTATGAACTATCAGTTAAGGGCCTTTTGTTAAACTAATTCTTTAAGGCATGATCACTGATAAGAATTTATTAAGGATGTGAGAAGATGAACGTTTTTGGGCCTATTATGACCGCTATGGTAACTCCATTTGATGAGTATAATCAATTAAACATAAACAGTCTTAAAAAATTAATTATTCACTTATTAAAGAATGGAACAACTAGTCTAGTGGTCACAGGTACAACGGGAGAGGCACCGACCTTAAATGCAACTGAAAGATTGCGCGTTTGGGAGACTGCTGTCGATTTTGCTAGCGGTAGTATCCCTGTTATTGCCGGAGTTGGAACAAATAATACTAAAACGACTTTACATAATATTAAATTAGCAGAAGAGGTAGGAGTTGACGCACTTTTAGTCGTCACCCCTTACTATAATAAACCCAATCAACAAGGACTTATCTCCCATTATACTCAACTAGCTCAATCCACCGACTTGCCCATTATTTTATATAATGTTCCTGGAAGAACAGGTGTCACTTTTGAACTGGACACTCTAGCACAACTGGCACAGGAAAAAAACATCGTGGGGATTAAAGATGCTAACGGTAATTTGAATTTAATTTCTCAATTAAAAGAAATCGCACCTTCAAACTTCGTCTTTTACACGGGGGATGATACCGACTACCTAGAGACACTTAAACTAGGAGGAGCTGGAGTTATTTCTGTGGCATCCCATCTAGCGGGATTGCAAATGACTCGAATATTTGAAGCATACAAGAAAGGTCAACTTGAAGAAGCAACTCGACGAAATGAGATTTTAGTCCCCCTATATCGTGCTATGTTTCATACAACGAATCCAATTCCAGTCAAAGCCATGTTAAACCAAATAGGAATAAATGTTGGATCACTAAGACTCCCGCTAGTTGAATTAAATCAACTGGAATCTGCAGAATTATTTAATGAAATTAAACACTTAATTGATCAAGAGTATTTTTAATTCACAAAACTCCCACGATTTTGTTGCGGCCCTGAAAGTTGAACCTTAAAGTCAACGTTCGAAGGTCGCTTTTTAACTTTGAAATGAAATTATGGTAAAGGCCAATAGACTTAAATAATCAATCCAGCTTCTAAGCAAAAACTCCGTCTAATTTCTTCATGATATTATCGCCGTAAAAATGTGTTCGTGGGAGTGTTAAGTTAATGACATGGAACATTTTAGGGGAGTTTTTTATAATATAAAGGATAGAAGATAAGAATTTGGAGAATCGAGCGTAGTCAAACAAGAATTTAACTGCTCCTTTGACGGCGTGTCAGAATTTCCCAAGATTTTAAAAAATAAATTGGTCTATTGGACAATTGAGCACTGTCGTGTTAAAATTCCAATTATAGGATGGACTAGGTTGAAAAGAGTTGGCTACTTCTCACATTATGCAAAAGCATGTTTCAAAGCAGGACTCTAAATACTTTGTCCATTAGGGATTTTACTATCGCATTAAATGGCGAAGGCTATAGAAATCTTAACAAGGATTAAAAAATGAGAATTATGACCAAAAGCAAAGGCGTGATCAATGTGCTCTATTACGCAAATACAAAAATAATAAGCGAAAGAGAGGAGGGCCTGCTACTTTAAAGGTGCGAATAATCGAAAAAATGTATTAAGAGTTCAAAAAGCAATTGGTTACGTTATTTGAAACCCAAGATAGTACTTTTTATGCGTAGGAGGGCTACCTCCCAATTTAAAGCCTATGGACTGTTATTTCAAAGTAACTTCGACAAAATTGGACAGGGTAAATTAAGAAAACTCTTTATTCATACATTTGACTAAGTAGCAGGAATCTTATGAGTGAAATCATTTCAATGAAATGCGGTTGTGAATTTGAAAGTGGACAGGCTGTAGCCAACAAAGTCCGAATGAAAGGTGTTGCTGACCAGCCTATGCCTAAAACATTTATCATCGAATGTTCATGTGGTGAAACGTATCCTAAAAAAACGTTAATTGATTATTGTCCAAAATGCCGGATGACTTATGTTGTGACTCCGTGTTCTGCATCTGAAGCGAAATACATTGTTGCAGCAGGAATAAACTATTAAAAGATGTCTGATTTGAGGTTACTGTTAGTGCAGTAACCTCTTTAAAAATAGGGTTGACTTTAGACTTTATCGGTTATTTCTATACGATTTTTTTCGAAAGGGTTATAAAAACCATAAGAGAGACTTGTCAGGCGCTTAAAAAATCTATATAATGAATGAAGATAGAAACATTTCCTTTTCAAAAAAATCTAAAAAATTTAATTTGATTATGGCTACTTATTTTGTAGATGTATGGGTTTCGGCCGTATTTGAAATCTAGGTAACAGTAAGTTAAGATGATATTGCTATAGAGTAGTTGATTTTTTTAAGCATATAAGATTAAATAAATTCAGTTTAGAATAAAGGCAAGATTAAAGTCCATAACAAAAAAGGAAAATTGTATTTTACACTTTTAAAGATGAAGTGAATGCTTCAATTGTCAGAATAAAATTTTTAGCTAGTGATTTTCACTGAGACCTAATACTAATTGCGTTTTAATATCATACCTCTTTACGGTCAGTTCCTGTTATACGACCATACTAAAATCCCGTGGAGGTTCCACTTCATTGAATTTTTAGTGTCTTGTCTAGCAGAAAAAATTCTCGTGAATCTAGTAGGATTTTAAAAGCGAATTAGGATAAAAGGTTTACGCCCAGTGATTACATCTAATTTTCATTAGATAGCAGAGTCTCTAGATGAGATAAAAGGACAAAAATTTTAATAAAATTAGAGGAGGTGAATCGTTGTCGAATAACTAGTACTTAAATCATAAGGATAGCGTAGCTTTAGATTTAGCATTTTTTTGGCAACGAATAAATGTGACAACAATAGTAGAGGAAAAAATTAAAGTATTTGCATTAGGTGGATTAGACGAAAATGGGAAAAATCTCTATATCGTGGAGGTAAATGAAAAAATCTTCATCTTAGATGCAGGGCTCAAGTACCCAACGGAAGAATTATTAGGGGTGGATGCAGTCATTCCTGATTTTGCGTATTTAAAAGAAAATACATCACGAATTCAAGGGATTTTCTTATCTCATGGTCATGAAGAACATATTGGAGCTATTCCTCAACTGTTAAGCCTAATGAGTGTACCAGTTTATGGAACTCGCTTAACGATGTCTTTAGTAGAAGATGCTTTATCAGAACACGGAATGGATATTAAAAAATACAAACTATATAAAATTCGAGAAACTAATGAATTATTTTTTGGAGATATTAAAGTCACATTCTTTAAAACTACCCATAGTATTCCAGATTCAGTTGCTATTTGTGTTCATACCAAAGCAGGTGTCGTTGTTTATACATCTGATTTTACCTTTGATCAAAGTGCAAAAGGACGGTATCAAACCAATTATTCTCGCATTTCAGACATTTCCAAAGAAGGTGTTCTTTGTTTACTTTCAGAAAGTATGAATGCTGCTAAACCTGGTTTTACTGGAACAGGTACTTTAAAATATCGCTTAGATGAAATTTTTTCTCATGCAGAAGGTCGAATTATTTGCTCACTGTATTCGTCTGATTTACATCGTATTCAAATGGTAATAGATTTAGCGATTCAATATAATCGTAAAGTAGCGATTATCGGTCGAAAAATGCAACGTCTTGTTGATATCTCAGTTAAATTAGGATATTTAAGAATTCCTAAATCCATGTTAATGAATTTACTCTATATCGATGAAAAAAACGATAATAATTTATCGAATTTGGTAGTTTTAGCAACAGGAACTCGCTATGAACCGTTTAATGCTTTAACGAGAATGGCAAAACATCAAGATCGTTTAGTTCATATTGAGAAAACTGATACAGTGATCGTAGCAACACCACCGATTCCAGGAAATGAAACTAAAGCGGCTCGTACTGTCGATTTATTATATCGTACAGGATCTAAAGTTGTGGTCGTTAATAAAGAATTATTACCAACTTCTCATGCGAGTAGTGAAGATTTAAAGTTAATGATAAACTTACTTAAGCCAGAGTATGTGATGCCAGTCTCTGGAGAATATCGTGATTTAATTGCCCATGCTAAAGTAGCTGAGCAAATGGGATACAATCCAGAAAATATTATTATTTTAGATAATGGCGATATAGTTGGATTTGAACAAGGAGAGCTAGTCAATCATTCCGAGCATATACCAATCGATCAAGTTTTAGTAGATGGACTTGGAGTTGGAGATATTGGAAGTGTGGTGTTACGCGATCGACAGCTGATGTCTAACGATGGAATCATTGTCGTTATTGCCAATTTAAATAAGCATACGAAAGAAATTGTAGCTGGACCTCAAATTGTGAGTAAAGGCTTTGTCTATGAAAAAGGGAATGAAGAATTATATACCTTATTAGATGAATTAGTTCGTAATATTATTGGTCAATTTGTAACCGAGCAATATGTAAATTGGCAAGGGTTACGCCAAGAATTACGAGATAAAATCGGAAAATTATTATATAATAAGACGAAGCGTAAACCTATTATTATTCCAATTGTCGAAGAATTTAATTTATAAGACAAATAAAGTAAAACGACCATATTCTCAGGGGATGTGGTCGTTTTTAGTTTTAACAAAACATGGCTATAATCCAGTCACTATGCTTTAAAAACAAGTCTTTTTGTGAGATAATATAAATATCATAGAGAAAAAATTGAGGGAGTTTTATGGCAAAAAAGAAAAAAATAACAAAAAAAGAAAAAAAAGTAGCAATAGGTGATTTATATTTAGAAGCTATCGGACTAGGAATTATTGTGTTGGCAGTCTTAGCTTTAGGACAATTGGGACTAATAGGTTCTATTTTAAAACGAATTACCTTGTTGATTTTCGGAGAATTTTTCTGGGTTATAGGGGTTATGGCCATTGTTCATGGTGCTAAGTTAATGGTTGCACGAAAGCTTCCAAATTTATTTAGCTCTCGTCAAATCGGTATGTACTTAATTTTAGGAGCGTTAATCTCCTTTAGTCATTTGCCGGTCTATCGAGAATTTATGTTAAGACAAATGTCTCCTTTAGGTGGGATTTGGGGGTATTATTGGTCAAATGATATTTTAAGCCCTGACTTCATTGTCGGTGGTGGTATTATTGGTGCCTTTATTTATGGGATTTTTGTTCCTTTAGTGACTTGGATTGGTTTATTTGGTTTGGCGCTCATCATTTTTATGTATGGGATTCTATTATTCTTTAACTTAACGGTGAAAGATGTCTATGAAGAAGGAAAAAGGCGACGTGAAAAAGCTTCCGAAAAAAGGGGGTTAAAAAAGACAACTAAACTTTCTAAAAGGACTGAAGAAGAAAAGGCCCCTAAAGAGAAGTTAGTGACCAAACAAAAAACATCTAAAAAAATTATTGATAAGCTCATTGAAGAGCCTGAAAAAAAGCAAGAGGTGGAACTTCAAATTAGTAATTTTACAGAACAAATTCAAGAAGAAGCTGTTGATTTTGTTGATTTAGCTCAAGCTTATGATACTCCTAATTATGATTATATTTTACCGCCAATAGATTTATTAATGGAGCATCAGCAAGGGAATCAATCTCAAAGAATGATTATTAACGCCAAAGGGCAGGCTAGAAAATTAGAAGATACCTTTAACAACTTTGATGTAAAAGCAAAAGTTCAAGCAGTTCATGTGGGACCTGCAGTCACGCGATTTGAAGTTTTACCTGATATCGGGGTTAAAGTAAGTAAAATTATTAGCTTGACCGATGACATTGCTTTATCTCTAGCTGCTAAAGGAATTCGAATGGAGGCACCAATTCCTGGGAAATCAGCTATTGGGATTGAGGTTCCTAATCCCAAACAAGCTTTGGTAGGTTTTAAGGAAATCTTAAAAGAAGTTCCTGTTAATATGCAAAAAGAAAAATTACTTATCGTTTTAGGAAGAGATATCTCGGGAAAAACCATTTATTCTCCTTTAAATGCCATGCCCCACTTACTTGTAGCAGGAGCTACGGGTTCAGGGAAATCAGTATGCATCAATACAATGATTTGTAGCATTTTAATGCGTTCTACGCCTCAAGAGGTTAAAATGATTTTAATTGACCCGAAAAAAGTCGAGCTAAATCGCTATAATGAGATTCCTCATTTATTGGCCCCAGTTGTAACGGATTCTCGTTTAGCTTCATTAGCTTTAAAAAAAGTCGTAGTTGAGATGGAACATCGTTATGAATTATTTAGTGAGGTTCAAGTTAAAAATATTGAAAGTTATAATGAGCATATTGTTAAGTTCCAAGATGGATTAGAGCCTCCGAAATCTACATTGCCGTTTATTGTTGTGGTAGTTGATGAGTTAGCGGATCTAATGATGGTAGCATCTAAAGAGGTTGAGGAAAGTATTATGCGTTTAACGCAAATGGCTCGAGCAGCTGGAATTCATTTAGTAATTGCGACACAAAGACCATCAGTTGATGTTATTACAGGAGTTATTAAATCCAATGTACCCTCTCGAATTGCTTTTGGTGTTTCTTCAGCAGTTGACTCACGGACTATTTTAGATATGACAGGTGCTGAAAAATTACTTGGAAAGGGAGATATGTTATTTTTACCTATGGGAGCCTCTAATCCTATGCGAGTTCAGGGAGCCTTTATTTCTGACGAAGAAGTGACACGAGTCGTGGAATTTACGAAAGCTCAAGTTCAAACAGAGGTTAAGCAAGATTTCCTTGAAAATTTGGAACGTGTCGAACAACAGGAGGACGCTCTGGATGATCCATTAATGCGCGAGGTTCTTGCTTATATTTTTGAAACGAAAAAAGTTTCAGCTTCATTATTACAACGTCGGTTTAGAATTGGCTACAATCGTGCAGCAAGGTTGGTAGAGGATTTAGAGGCGAAGTCTTTAATTGGTCCTAGCGAGGGGAATAAAGCTCGGGAAGTCCGAATGAGTGAAGAAGAGTATCATCAGTTAGTGTCGTCTAGTTAAAGATAGATAATACGAATTTGGAAATAAAAACACGACACCTTGCGGCCTTTTTTGCCCCATCCGTCGTCACCCTTCCACACACGATGCTTTGGCATCGC
>Ga0153974_1000277_pt1 | contig 12050 bp, 12 predicted proteins | sample TSGA058MetaG_FD_104741 | JGI IMG/M metagenome (GOLD analysis project Ga0153974, IMG submission 104741) | Attine ant fungus gardens microbial communities from Georgia, USA - TSGA058 MetaG | ecosystem: Host-associated > Fungi > Mycelium > Unclassified | place: USA: Georgia, Yuchi Wildlife... | reverse complement strand
GTGAAAATGTTAAGAAGAAAGGATTGAGTTCTTTCACTGCTAACTTTGTTGCCGGCAGGGATCCACTAAAAATAATCACGCCAACCAATCCATTTACCCAGCCAGAGAGTGCAGTTTTCTGAGCGACGTGCTTAGTAGAGTGGGACATTTTGTACACCTTAACAGCGAACTGATTAATTATATAAATTCTATATATCAATCTATTAACCTGATTTTTTAGATTATGACAAGTGAATACTCATAATTTCCGCAAAATGGATTGTGTTGACTGTAAGAATATTTATATGCAGCCAAGTCAAATCGCTGCGCTAAATTCCGCCACAGGTTTTGCTATTCGGTATTAAGTTGGAGTTAAGAGGGAAATCAACACTAATTCCATAACTACCGAGTGTATTGTATTTACTCAACAGTAGTGGTCAACATGACTGAAGGGGAGTCTTGTCAATCGATGCCTTTCGGCTATGCAGACACTCCCAGCAATCACACTAAGGGACTAAACAATAGCCTTAGTATGATTAATGAGGGGAAAGAAGGTTTCTGATAGAGCTGGAACTTAAGGGGTTTAGTTTATCTCGCTATTCAGTCATGCCCTGCAACAGGGCGAGCTCGATAAGGCTTTTCAAGGGCACAAAGTTCCTCGCTTGTTAGCTTTAACGAAAGGCCAGCGACAGCATCATCTAAATGGTGTGGCTTAGTGGCTCCAATAATCGGTGAGGTGACGCCTGGTCGATGAGTAAGCCATGAAAGAGCCACTTGTGCCGGGGGGACACCTCGCTTTGCTGCAATGTGCATGACGGCCTCTACAATCAACTCTTCTTGCTGATAATCGTCATACCATAGCTGTGCTGGCTGGTCTGTTGCGGCTCTGAGCGTTTTATCTTTCCTAGTACCCGCGAGAAGGCCACGTGCTAGCGGCGACCAGGGTGTGACAGCAATCCCCATCTCACGACATAGTGGTAGCATTTCCCGTTCCTCTTCACGATAGACCAAGTTATAGTGGTTTTGCATAGACACAAACTTGGCTAACCCATTCTGTTCTTGCAAGCTGAGCATTCGCATGAACTGCCATGAATGCATGGATGAAGCGCCTATATAACGCGCTTTACCAGAACGGACCACGGTATCCAAGGCTTCAATCGTTTCCTCAATCGGTGTTTCTGGATCAAAACGATGAATAATGTAGAGATCCACATAGTCTGTACCTAGTCGTTTTAGCGAGGCATCTATGCTTTTCAAGATATGTTTGCGTGAGAGCCCTTGATCATTGGGACGCTCGCTCATGGGATGGAATACTTTGGTCGAAATCACCACGTCATCGCGTGAAGCGTATTGGGTAATGGCCCTACCTAATATTTCTTCACTTGCCCCGTATGAATACATATCAGCGGTATCAAAGAAATTGATCCCCATATCGAGAGCCTTACGGATAAAAGGCCGACTTTGTTCTTCGTTTAGTACCCATTCACGCCAGTCGTTACTTCCATAAGTCATGCATCCCAGACAGAGTTTGGAAACTTTCATACCTGTTGAACCAAAGCGTACATATTCCATTTTTTATAGCCTTTTGCTGAGTAGAGTCATCAATCTATATTGACTTTTAAAAGCCATCCAATACCTTTTTTGTGATACCTTTTTGGTATGACTAATTCCATTGATTTACGACAGTTTCGTTATTTCCTTGCGGTCAGCGAAGAACTTAATTTCCGCATGGCGGCTCAGAAACTGCACATATCCCAGCCCCCTCTGAGTCGGCAAATTAGACTTCTTGAAGAGCAACTTGGAGTAGAACTTTTTATACGGAGTAAAACAGGTGTTACGTTGACGGCGGCAGGGGCTGCATTTTTACCCGAAGTAAAACGAACATTGAGCCATGCTGAAAAAGCGATTTCCGTCGCGAAGGCAGCTAAGCATGATACGGGAGGTCACTTTATTGCCGGTTATTCAACAGCTTTTGACCACAGTGTGATTCATGATGTATTTGATTGTTTAAGTCGAAAATTTCCAGACTGGAGGATTACTCACAAGGGAAAACATTCGATCAGTCTTATCCGGGATATTAAGAAGGCGAGTCTGGATGTGGCATTAGTCAGTTTGTACACCGATACTCTGGATCTGGAAGTCGAAACGCTTCTCGAGGATCCGTTCGTTGTGGCATTGTCTTCACACCATAGGCTGGCTAAAAAACGCAAGCTTAGCTTTGATGATATTCGAGATGAAACGCTGTTTTGGTTTGAGCGCCGAATAAACCCTGGTTTTTATGATCACTGTACTAGGTTTTTTGAACGAATTGACTTTAGGCCGAATATTATTCCTGAACCATCAGATCACCACGTCTTGCTAGGGTTAATTGCGCAGGAGAAAGGTATAGCTCTTATCCCAGCCTCTTTACGTAAAGTGAAGTACCAAGGGGTGGTGTTTCGTGAAATGAAAGAAGAAAGGGAAAAGCTAGGCGTGGGTATCGCTGTAGTCTACTCAAAAAGCAATACCTCAGCTGTTCTGCCTACTTTTCTTAAGTTTATTAAGCAAAAATATTGATGTTTAACCAACGTGCGCAGTGAAAACTGATACAGACTATTTTTAGAGATACCCTTTGCTGCGCAGTTTCTAGATGACTTAATTGATAATAAAAAAAAGCCGGGCATTTATGAAGTGACCCCATAAACTTGGTCAGTCTGCGTAGATATGGACGAAGTGACGGCATATCGCTACCGCTGGTGCTTTAAGGACATTAACGAAGCGCGGTACTTCCTCGCAACAATCAAGGAATTTGACGGGGTTCCCGTTAAGCGCGATAGCCTTGTTGGTCATAGGTACTCCGGCAATCCGTTGCTGGTGGAACACTGGCCAGACGGACAGGCCAAGTGGTAGAAAGGACAACTTTTAATACGCCTAGCCCTCTTATGCGCTGTATATATAAACAGTATTGAAAGGGGGTTAAAATGGGTTTTCCGTCACCAGCAAAAGACTTTGAAGAACAATCGCTCTCGCTTGATCTGTTATGCAATACTCGCGCCCCGTCAGTCTATCTTATGCGTTATGCAGCCGGTTCACAGCGCGAATATTTCAAGCCTAATTCTTACCTTGTCATTGACTCTGCAGCGAAGCCCACCAGCGGATCGCTTATCGTAGCCACGATAGACGGGGAATTTACCGTTAGGCGCTATGTAGTAGCTGTTGGGGTAGTGAGGCTAGAACAACTTGATAGCCCAACCAAAGTACGTATCTCATCTGATGAATCATTATTTGATGGTGACTGGCCTCAATTCTTTGGTGTTATTACGCAAACAATATCGCCATTTAATGATAAAAAATGAGTAGTAAAAATACTGGTAGCCTTATACAAGTATTACTTACTCGTATTATTTTCGTGTTTGATAAATAGGCCCTTAACAATTTCTTATAGAAACTTACACAATCCTAATATAAAATTGAAGCCATCTTATTGCTCATTGGATTAATTAATGTTTTTTGGTCAAAACCTAATCAAAAGCAAGGTTGAATTTAGCTCGCTTGATGAAAGTGAAGATTTAAATATCGCTTACGGCGCAGATGATAAATTTATGTTTGGCGCCGGTGTTTCGATCGAATCTGTAATCATCAATAACAAAGAAAAAAAACTCAGATTCCATATCTTCACTGACGATATTTCGAGCGAAAACGCAAATAAGTTATCTCAGATATGCGACAAACATAAAACCGCAATAAGTATCTACAATGTAAATGCAGACTTCATTAAGACACTGCCATCAAACAAGGCTTGGAACCACGCCATATACTTCCGTTTGATGATCGCTGACTACTTCGTAGGCAAGGCTGAAAGGGTTCTATACCTTGATTCAGACGTATTTTGTGCGGGTGATATTGGGTACTTGATTGACGTAGACCTAAGCGGTCACACCGTTGCGGCCGTATACGATCCCAGCGCGAAACATATCATTAAAACCGATGAGTTATTCTGCACTAATTTTGCAACTTTAGGGTATTTCAATTCAGGTGTGATGTTGATTAATGTAGACGAGTGGAATAAGCATAACGTCACTTCAAAATCCATGAATATACTGATTAACGACAGTAAACTTAATGCCCTTACATATTATGACCAAGACGCAATCAACGTTGCAACATGTGGCACTGTATTATTTATAGACAATTTATATAATTATATTATCGACCTTAACTATAAATATAAATGTGATGATAATTTAGCCCATAGACCAGCTTCTCTATTTCATTTCGTGGGATTAACTAAGCCATGGCATGAATGGGCGCGATTTTATGATGAATGTGAGCCTTTCCGAGTCGCTAAAAATTCATCGCCTTGGCGTGATGAACCACTCATACAGCCAGTAACCAAGCACAACTACAAATACTCCGCAAAGCACTATAGATTCAACGGCAAGTTTATTACGGCCATGAGCAACTATATCCGTTATAAATTCTTAGGTAGATAACATGATTAAACGCGATTTTTTTTATGGTGTTAGTATGTTGCTACTGCCTATTAGCGCGTTTATGGCTCCTACTGAATGGATTATGGGCAGGAACGCAATGTTTCTCTCGCTATTCATTCTCACGCTACAATTTATCAGTAGTAAGGGTAAGAGCCACCAGTTAAATAAAACTTGGGTATTGATAGCTGTAGCGGTGGCCGCAATGGCTGCCTTCCAGCTATGGTGGGTTAAGCAATTTTCGGATAGTAATTTCAGTGATTTGCTGGCCAACACCTCTTATGCCAAAACTTACAAGCTGCTAATGCCGCTATCCCTGCTAATTCTGGTTACAAGCGCGATCCCTACTGCGGTTATTTCCCGATTTCGTTTCTGGCTACTGGGTATGATCTGCCTTGCGTTTGGGGTGTCGTCATTTGTGGGTATTTATACCTATCTAAGCGAGGTTAGTACAAGGGCTAACATTGGCGGCATATCGACAACAGCCGCATATCTCGAAACGATTCAGGGACTACTTTGTCTCTATGCGATCAATACCATTGCCGTGCGTTATAAGCGCCGCTTAATGACTTTTGTTAGTGCGATAACGTTCATAATTATTGTTATGACGGGGACGCGTAGCGCAACGCTGTTGTTCCCTGTAATCCTGCTTGTTATGACCTTTAGGAGCATGGCCTTTAAGGACGTAATTAAGCTCGTTCCGGCCTTCATCGTACTGCTTGCTGTCCCACTGATTGCATCGCATCAAATAAGAGATAGGTTTGCTGAGGCTTACAACGATCTTAGCCATGAAAGCACGAATAACAGTACGTCTATTGGCTCGCGTTTTAGCATGTGGGAATCGGGGTTATCTACCACCAGCCACCACCTAGCAGGGCAGAGCGCCGCCTCACGGTTGTATGACATTACCCAGTACATTGACGTGAACGAGAAAGGGAATGCTGAGGCGCTGCGGAATATTCCCTACCATGTGCATAATGAGCTAATTGAGATCGCATCGTTGCAAGGTATTGCTCCTGCGGGGCTTATGATGGCCTTTTATATCCTGACTGTTATAGCGTTTAGAAGGCAGAGCAGAGTAGATCTAGCTGCTTTCACATTCACTATGCCGCTTGTCGTTTTCGGCATTGGTGACGTGTTAATGATCTACCCGAAAGCAATACTCTGTATTTTCCCCACGTTATGCCTCTATAGCATTTTGACTAGGGTAGACAGGGCGTAAGTAGCCTAAACCAAAGAGCCTCCGTTGAGGCTTTTTTTTCGCCCATAAAATAAAGTGGGTATGATACCCATAAATTATTGACCGTAAACCAAAAGGTGGGTATTATACCCATATACCGAGTAAATAAGGAGTAGTGATGCAGAGTAGGGAGTTAATATGTAGGCTTGAGGAAGATGGTTGGGTTGAAGTGAGTAGAAGTGGAAGCCACCGGACGTTTGCGAAGGAGGGGGTTAGGGAAATAATCACAATCCCGCACCCTCGCAAAGATTCCTCAAAAGGAGTAATCAGACAGGCTCAGAAATACTCCGGTTTGAAATTACTTTAAGTAGAGCCCGGCGAAAGCCGCCTCTTTATTACGCTCTGTATCAACTTTTACATAATGGGGCTAGTCATGATTTATCCAATTTTTATCTTTAAAACCGAAAGCGGCGAGTTTGACGGTTATTTTCCTGACGTTGACGGGTGTTTCTTCGCCGGTGAAACGTTTGAGAGTGCTATGAAAGACGCTGAATCGGCATTCGCCCAGCACTGCAGCGTGCTAGTGGAGCGCGGAGAATTCGTCCCCGCGGCGGCTGATCCGGCGACTTATCTAGGTGACACTCGACTAAGCGAAGACGATGGGTTTTTGGCGTTAGTGCAGATAGATCCATCAAAATACGAGTCAAAGGCAGAGAAGTTTAATCTGACAATGCCTCGTAATCTTATTAGTGCTATTGACCGCTACGTTGAAGCATCAGGGCTATATAAAAACCGTTCTGCATTTCTCGCTGAGTTAGCCCGTAAAGAAATTTCGCGCTAATTCACAGCCATAGCTCTGATATTTAGGGCTATGGGAACACTCCAAAATAATTCGGATTTTTAACCCCTATAAGGAAGTTATGTGAAACATCGTTACGTTTTAGCATTGTGTGCGCTATTTTTATCAGGATGCGCTTCTAAAGTTGTGAAAGAAAGTGATGCAAAGTACGCATCTGCTGATAGGATTTTCGCCTATCAGACAAAGCACCCAGACGATGCTTTTGTCACGGTTGTTCGAGATTGGAGCATGACCGGTGCGGGCTGCTATGCTTCCATTACGGTTGACGGCAATCTCGCGGCCAAACTTGGGACGTCTGAGAAAGTTGATCTCTATTTCCCTGCAGGGGAGAAAGTTGTTGGCGTTGCGTTGGAAGGTGGTGGCTTATGCGCACTTAATCCAGCAAGACAGGAACGATATGTTGAGACAAAACCTAATCAACATAAGGTGCTTCGCGCTTATACGAGCAACTCCGGTGACTTGGATATTTTGCCTACAACAGTCCAGTAAATTAATTAAGCCCTGACTATCAGGGCGTTATTTTTTCAAAACGGTATGAGGCTTTTCTTCACGGCAATAATATCTTTCGGTTTCTTACTTGCCTTACTGGACATACCCCGCCTTACTGATACATCAAGAACGTCAAACCCATTGGCACGGTAAAGCTCTTTAATCGACTCGGCGCCGCTATTAGTCATAATTACTGTTGCACCTCGCTAGTGGGCTTCTAGGACGAATTTAACGAGCCTTTCTTGGTCTACCATTTTGAATGTTGTACTGTTGCTGTACTGCGTGAAGCCTTATTTGTTTGGTAGTGGCTCATAAGGTGGATCGCAAAACACAACATCACCGGCGCCGGCTTGCTCGATGACAGCCGAATAGTCGCCACAGCTAAACGTTATATCGCTCATGCACTCGGTAAAATGCAGCATTTCTTCAATGGGAAAGTAGGGCGAATCATACTGACCGAACCCAACGTTAAATTCGTTTTTCTTGTTGTATCGAATAAGGCCATTAAAGCAGTGGTGGTTGAGGTAGATAAAAACGGCTGCACGTTCTGTAGCGGTGTATCTTGCCTCGTTAAATTTATCGCGGATCCGGTAGTACTGCTTTTCCCCGTTGTAGAGCCGAAAGAGTCGAAAGGCCTTATTAACTACATCATGGGCATTCTCTTGGAGCTGCTGATAGGTGTTAATCAGGTCGGAGCAATTATCGTTAATCAGCGTTAGTCACTACGCGTCTTGTGGATAACTCCCACGCTGACCTCACCTCGGCCGTAACATTCAATGAGATTGTGGCCGCAAATACTTTCCCGTTACTACTAGGCGATACGTCAGTGAAGGATACTAGCTTTTGCGAGTTTAGCACGGCTTGCATATCGAGTTCGGAACCGAACAAATATCCCTTATATGCCAGTGCATGATTGGTTAAGGCGTAGAGCGAAGCGGCTACTGCATTGCACATTAGGGATAAGGTTTCTTTCTCTGCAGCAATCAACGTAACGTCATAGGCGATTTCTACATGCTGGATGAGCATATCGGCCATTGGCTCACCCTCTGCACTACACCATGCGGATCGTTCCCATAATGCTTTAGCTTGGCCGTCGTAATTGTCCCTTTAATTTTCGGCATTTATCTTTTTTGCTACTCGGACTACGAGACGTGGAATTTATTTAGCTCTGCAGCGCAACTCAATTTTCTTTCCAAAGCTAAACTTCCCTTGCTGATTATGGGGCTTGGTACTGTGTTCCTGAGTATTGTTGTTAATATCCGTAGAACAATACGAACGAATAAGCAAATTGAGGCTACAGAGTTTAAGAACAAGGGAGATTACTTTCTAAGCCACCATAAAATATGCTTAGAAAATGTCTCTTGCATCACTACAGAGGTGTTTTTATAAGTCTAACGAACCATACACTGAGTTTAAAGATATTTATGAAAGAAAGAGAATAAAGATTTCGTTAGAGCATAAAAAATGAACGTTATTTATAATTCTTCCTATCCAAGAAATAATTTAGCTGATGGCGTTATCGATACAGTACCTACTGATTTATGTGAGTCATTACGACATACAATTAGTAGGAATACGACAAAACCTATCCCATTACGTTTAATGGAAACCTTTAACCTAGAGGTGAAGCGCTTGACTGAGGAAGTTGTCGAAAATCCTAGGTCTGTAGATGATTTTGATTGTACTGATTTTATCTTTATTGATGAGGAAACGCTCAATTTTCATAATGTGTCAGGTTTTACACCGGTAAAATTTTCCCGAAAAATATTTTCTACTATGCTTCACGACATAGAAAGGATATTTGATCAATATTGTGTTTCTGTGAAAGTGGAAGAAGATGACAAGGAGATTGGAGAAGATTTAATTGAATATTTCAGTGAAGATCATGAAGGATATTTAAATATCAATATTATAAAGGTAAAAATAATTATTAGATTTCTTCACCACTTCGTAGATTTACAGGTAGCGATGGGGAAAACTACGTCAGAGGCCGAAACAAGAGCCTATATATTAATATATGAAAAATATCTAACTTATCTTGAGATTCTGTCAAACACTTAATCAGTAACCATTTAACTAAACCTCCTTGATTTGCTACCCTCACCCATAAGGGTAGCAAAGTTTAATCGCCTAATTTCTTAAAGATGATATTGCTTGACTGTTGCTTGATAGGTTACTTCCAAGGATGGGGGTAGCAAGGTTGTTTTGTTTGATGGATGCTTGATTGCACCCAAGAGATAGTCGCATCGTCAGGATTGAGAGGTAGGTATTCATTGCGCTCAACTGTTCGTAGCGGCCTTTATGGTCATGGTAAATACTCTCGATACGAGCAAGTTCTTTTGCATAGACCACAGGTCTTTTCAACGCGCTAACATGGTAATAAAACACACTTTTTGCGAGATTCATCGCGCAGAGTAAATGTTTTAAAGAATACTGTTTTTTCAGAGCTAAAACGGCTAACGTTTTTTCTTTGTTTGTTGTCGCGTTAACTGTTTCAGCTCTTCCAACTTTTTTTAAATACCGCATTCTCCGCCCGCAAATAAGCAATTTCCTCTTTAAGCTCTTCGAGGCTCTTTTCATCATCTGAGCGAACAGGCGTAGTACGGGGTAGTTTCATCGGTGGCTTTCCTCTCTGTCGGTATTCAAGCCCAGAAAACCCTAGCTTATTGTAACGGTCAAGCCACACAGAAAGGATACCGGGCGAAATTAAATTGAGCACGGCAGAAGTGTGACTGAAAGACCAGCCGTTTGTCGACATAAGTTTTATCGCTTCGAGTCGTGCTGTGGCAGAACGCAGGTGAGGGAGTGGAATAAAAGCATTATCAGCATGAAGCGTAACGACTTGAGCCCAATAGCGGATTTGACGGGAGGATATCGAACATTCCTTTGAAAGTAAGCATGAAGACTCACCGAATAGATAGCGATTAGCGATAAAAATTTTTAGCTCACGGCTATATTTTGCCATAAAAACCCCCCGATAATAGGTTGTCCAACTATCGGGGGTCACTTCACATTTACCCGGCTTAAATCACTTAATGCCTAGCGTACTGGCATACCAGGTGTCGCACCACTGTCAGCCGATAGGATAAAGAGGTCGGCTCCGCCGTTACCGGCAGACAGCACCATACCTTCCGAGACGCCAAAACGCATCTTACGCGGCGCGAGATTCGCGACGATAATGGTTAAACGTCCAACGAGTACTGACGGATCGGGGTAAGCGGCACGGATCCCCGAGAAGATCTGACGTTTTTCGCCCCCGACATCCAGCATCAGGCGCAGTAACTTATCGGAACCTTCGACCAGTTCAGCCACTTCGATCAGGGCTACCCGCATATCCACCTTGGCAAAATCATCAATAGTGATTGGGCCGGAAGCTACTTCCTCGGTCACAACCGGCGCTGCGGATTTTTTCTCCGCTTTTTTCGCTGCCTTCGGCGCAGGGGCTGCCGCGTCGGCATCTTCTTTCGACGCCGCAATTAACGCATCAACTTTCGCCATCTCAATGCGTTGATACAGCGCTTTAAACGGCGCGACACGATGACCGAGTAGCGGCTGAGCGACAGAGTCCCAAGTTAATGTGCTTTGTAAAAAGGCTTCGGCACGTTCGCTTAGTGCAGGCAGTACCGGTTTTAACCACGTCATTAAGATCCGGAACAGGTGAATCCCCATCGAGCAGATCGCTTGCAGTTTCGCATCGCTATCTTCTTGTTTGGCGACAACCCAAGGCGCTTGCTCGTCAACGTAGCGGTTCGCTTCATCGGCTAAGGCCATGATTTCACGGATTGCTCGACTAAATTCACGGCTTTCCCACGCCTCGCCAATCGAGGTTGAGGCCGCAACGAAGCGTTGATAGAGTGCAGGATCATCTAATTCTGCGGCTAACTGACCGTCGAAACGCTTAGTAATAAAGCCAGCGTTACGTGAAGCCAGATTGACCACTTTATTGACTACATCGGCGTTTACCCGCTGGACGTAATCTTCAAGATTTAAATCGATATCGTCGATACGCGAGGAGAGCTTGGCCGCGTAGTAATAACGCAAGCTGTCTGCATCCAGATGGTCTAACCAAGTGCTCGCTTTGATAAAGGTGCCCCGTGATTTCGACATCTTCGCGCCGTTCACCGTTACGTAGCCGTGAACGAACAAGTTGGTCGGCTTACGATGGTCACTGCCTTCGAGCATAGCTGGCCAGAATAAGCTGTGGAAATAGACAATGTCTTTACCGATAAAGTGGTAAAGCTCGGTGGTCGAGTCTTTTTTCCAGTACTCATCAAAATCGATATCGGAACGCTTGTTGCAAAGATTGCGGAACGAGCCCATATAACCGATTGGCGCATCCAACCAAACGTAGAAATATTTTCCCGGTGCATCAGGGATCTCAAAGCCGAAATAAGGCGCATCGCGAGAAATATCCCACTGCTGTAGGCCCGTCTCGAACCACTCTTGCATTTTATTCGCTACTTGCTCCTGCAGCGCACCCGAGCGGGTCCACGCTTTAAGCATTTCCGAGAACGAAGGTAAGTCAAAGAAAAAATGCTCGGAGTCGCGCATTATAGGCGTCGCACCGGAGACTACTGATTTAGGATCGATAAGCTCAGTCGGGCTATAGGTAGCGCTGCAGACTTCGCAGTTATCGCCATACTGATCGGCAGCTTTACATTTCGGACAAGTCCCTTTCACGAAACGATCCGGCAAAAACATTCCTTTCTCTGGGTCGTAAAGTTGAGAAATAGTACGGTTCTTGATTAGCCCATTCCCTTTGAGGCGATTATAAATCAACTCAGAGAGCTGGCGGTTCTCTTCGCAATGCGTCGAGTGATAGTTGTCGTAACTGATATTGAAGCCCGCGAAATCGCGCTGATGTTCAGCGCTCATTTCCGCGATCATCGCTTCAGGCGTCACACCCAATTGTTGGGCTTTCAACATAATCGGCGTGCCATGCGCATCATCCGCACAGATAAACCAGGCAGTGTTGCCACGCATTCGCTGATACCTTACCCATATATCCGCTTGGATATGCTCTAGCATATGCCCAAGGTGGATTGAACCGTTGGCGTAAGGCAGGGCACAGGTG
>Ga0153974_1000276_pt1 | contig 12079 bp, 12 predicted proteins | sample TSGA058MetaG_FD_104741 | JGI IMG/M metagenome (GOLD analysis project Ga0153974, IMG submission 104741) | Attine ant fungus gardens microbial communities from Georgia, USA - TSGA058 MetaG | ecosystem: Host-associated > Fungi > Mycelium > Unclassified | place: USA: Georgia, Yuchi Wildlife... | reverse complement strand
TGGTAGAGCCCTGGATTGTGATTCCAGTTGTCGTGGGTTCGAGTCCCATTAGCCACCCCAATTTTTATCTGATGAGCGACGGTGGCGGAATTGGTAGACGCGCTAGCTTCAGGTGTTAGTGTCTTAACGGACGTGGGGGTTCAAGTCCCCCCCCTCGCACCAGATAAAAAAGAAAAGTAGTACTGCAGTATTTCGGCGAGTAGCGCAGCTTGGTAGCGCAACTGGTTTGGGACCAGTGGGTCGGAGGTTCGAATCCTCTCTCGCCGACCAAATTTAAAGAAACCCCGCTTACGCGGGGTTTTTTGTTTTTATGCTATCTGCTCAGTTGGTAGTGTGATATCGCCACTGATCACAGTGGTCGAGCGTCCACCAATAAAAATTTTTCCGTCTATTTTTTTAATCGCGACTTCTCCCTCTGCGCCGACACAAGCACCTTGTTGAGCAAGGTAGTGCTCAGGTAACTCTCCTGTTTCAATCAACCATTGCGCTAATACGGCCTGTAGGCTTCCCGTCACCGGATCCTCAGTGGCTTCTAAGCCCATCAGAGCACGTACCACCAAACCGTCACCCTCAGGGGTTAGACTGCATAGCCCTAGCTTAAGATCGCCCATCGCTGAATAATCAGGCTTAATACTGAGCAGCGCTTCCACCGAATTGACTCTAACGCAGTGCCATACTGGACCATTACTCAATACCTTGGTGGCGACGATGGCGTCAGGAAGCAGTCCAGTGGAGGCAATAAGCTGCTGCTGTTCAACAGAGGAGAAAGGGCGTTGTACAACTAAAGGCGGAGCTTCGAAAAATAATTGGTCGTCCACTTGGCGAATTTCGACGATACCAATCGCAGACTGCTGATGGACTACGGCTTGCCTACGTCCATTTAACCAACTGTGACAGGAACCTAAGGTTGGATGTCCGGCAAATGGAAGCTCCTCAACCGGCGTAAAAATACGTACCTTATAGTCTGCATTAGCCTCTGTCGCCGGGGTGATAAAGACGGTTTCACTGAGCTGGGTCCATCGTGCCAATGCCTGCATAGTTTCTGTGGAATAGTCGTTTTCTTGGCAGTGGACAACTGCTAAGGGATTGCCTTTCAAGGAGTGAGTAGCAAAAACATTGATTTGTTCGAAACGCGATTTCATGACAGTGACGCCTAAAGGTAAAAGAACCTTGATAACATCACGGTTTTGAGGGCATAGCAACAGGAATTAGGAGAGGGCGGCTGCGGGCAGCCGCCTGACAGTAGGATAGATTACTGGTCGGGATATTTTTTTAGCGTAAGGTGGAGCCCTTCACGACGCATTTTGGCTGCTTCTTCTGGGCGGCGCATCTTATCGTAAACGTCGGCTAACCAAGCGTAGTCGAAACTATCCGGGCGTTGTGCTAAGGCTGCTTTAAAGGCTTCTACAGCCTGCTGCCATTCGCCTCGACGCATCAACAGTTGCCCAAGGGTACTTTCTAACAGCGGCGTCGATCCATGCTGTTTAATCAGCTGACGGACTAATTTCTCGGAGTCGTCACTGCTCGCTGTTTTAATCTTAGGAATTGCGAGGACTAAACTCTCGTTATATTGGCGTTTTAGCCCATCCATCGCGATAGTTTGTGCCATCTCATGGTCGTCACATTCGATTAAGTGTGTCACCATCGCAGCCTGTAAGCGTGAGTCTTGGCGTGTTTTTCGAGCTTGATTGCTCCACCATTGCTTCAAGCCCTCGCTACCACCAGATGCCATCGCTTGCTCCATAAGGCCTAGCCAAGCTTTCTGTGTGAGTGCTTCCACTTCCTCTTTAGTCACTAGCTGATCTTTCTCTAATGAAGGCAGAATATCCAGTAAGGCCGACCAAGCGCCGGTGCGTAGATAGGCGGTTTGTGCTAAGCGCAGCACTGCCGGATGACGGGGAGCGACATCCAATAAACGGTCTATTGTGTGACGTGCGGCATGATTCTCTTCACGTGCTAAAAGAATACGGGCGCGTGCGATTTCTACGGGAATCTGATTATCCGTACTAAGCTCTGATGCCCGCTCAAGGTGTTGGTTAGCGCGGATCTCATCGCCACGTTGTTGGGCAGCTTCTGCGGCGAGTAAATAGTTGGCGACAGGCGTATCAGAATGATCAGCATTCTTGGTCATCAGCTTTTCAACTTGCCGATAATCGCCCTCGGCTAACTTAATTAATGCCGTATTAGTGTGTTTCTGCGCTAAACGATGTTTTCTACCCGTAAACCAGCGGCGAGCGCGCGAGCCGGTTCTAAAGAGCCGGCGTATCACCCACTCGATGAGTAGAATAACGATTAACGCGACCAAAAGAATGATCACCAATCCTGTCACGGAGGTTTCAATGTTCCATTGTGAGGTTTGGATCAGTACGTAGCCTTGCTTACCGGCAAACACCGGGCCCAGTACGATCCCGGCAATCAGTAGAATAAAGAGTGCTAAGACTTTAATCACCTTAACCTCCTTGTTGCGGCGTAGTGGCTGGAGTAGGCGCAGGTTGGGGGGCATTATTGCTTGAGCTACTCATTAAACCCCGAACACGATCCTGCATCAATTTATCGATCAACCCTTGGCTAGAGAGCGTTTCAGGGAGATCCATCGCGATAGGGGTTTGCGATAATTGATCTATCTGCGCTAAGAAAGCCTTAGTTGTCGGATCATCGGTGTTGTACCAAGCGCGTACCCAGGTCGATACCGCTTCAAGAGATTGTTTATAGATATCTTCCTGATGGCGAGGGATAGCTTGCGAGGCGATAAGCAGACGAGAACGTATATTTTCTCGTAAGTAGATATCTTGATTAGGGGCTAACAAGGGTTGCGCGCTGTTATCACGACGGCGGACAGTGATAAAGTTATCCATAAAGTCATGCCAGCTAGCCATTAAGTTATGTCGCCATTCGGCTAAAGAACCCGAGATATCGCGGCTATCTTTGTCCATAGGGGCGTCATTACTGTTGTCGTCAGCTAAGCGCAGATCGTCAACGTTATTGGCCAATTGGCTAACTTGCAGAATAATACCGTCGTAGTCAATTTGGCTAATATTGGCCAACGTGGAGATATCTTGGTTCAACGCACGACGTACATTGATAATGCTCGGATCGTCCATCTGCGCTAGGCTGCGGTCGGCGCTTTTAAGTAAGGCCAACGCCGTCGTGACATCCTGATCGCTCCATAATTTTCTTCCCGCAAGCTTTACCAAGTAATCAGCTTGGGACACTAACCAGACACTTGTATCGTTGCCGGTGAGTGAGTTAACTTTATCGCGAAGGCCCTGCAAATCTTTTTCGGTCTCTTGTAGCTGGGACTGCGACGCTTTTAGCGCTTGCTCGGTATTGGAAAGCTGTTCAGCCAGCTGCTGCTGTCCAGTCCCATTTTGTTGCTGAGCTTGGGCGAGTTGGTCGCGCAACGCCTGGTTTGAACTGGATTGTGCATGATTGCTATGCGTAATATACCAGGCACTACCTATGCCCGATGCTAATGCAATAACGATTGCGAGGCTTGCCAGTACCTTACCATTGTCTGCCTTGTTAGTAGGCTTCGGAGAAGGTGATGTAGTGGTATCTTCTGTCACGTCTTCCGGCATGGCGGAGGGGGCTTTGTGTTCCGTCATAGAGGCTTATCCCATAAGTTTAATTTCAGCGTAATGCGCGCAGTAACGCATCATTATCCGCACCATCAGCAACAATAATATCTCGCCAACCAAAGTCAGTGGCAAGCGTTGCCAAACGTTCACTGACGACAACTAGCCGACAGTGGAGTAACCATTCGTTCCGATCGAGAGCAGGAATCAATTCGTAGAGTAGGTTTAACATTTCACCACTTGTCACAATTATGGTTGAGATCCCCTTTTGTCGCCAGCGAAAAGCCTGCTCTGCACCATGATAATTTATGGCGACTCGTTGATAACATTCGAAATAGGTCACGTCAGCACCGCGTGATTGCAACGTTTCGCCAAGCAACTCTCGGCCACTATTACCTCGTAAAATCACGCATCGTTGGCCGGCGATATTTTCGAGCAGTGGCATGTCCAGTAACTGTTCACTGAAAGAATTTTCAGGAAACTCAACCTGTTGTTGGCAATAGCGGTGCAGCGCTAAGGCACTATTTTTACCAATAGCGAAATAATGTACATCAGTTGGCCAACTCTTATTTGCCGCCTGCAAAAAAGGACCGGCATAGGCGAGGGCTCGTGCCGATACCGCAATGACTCGATCACCACAGTTGAGTGTGGCAAGGAATGAACAGAATTCGGGTAACTGGCGACCTGGGAGAAAGTCGATGAGAGGAAGATGCCAGGCATGACGTCCAGTCAAACGTAACCGCTCAACGAGTTGTTGCCCTTCAGGGCAAGGCCGAGTCACCAGTATGCTCATCGTGTCACTGGCCTTGGTATACTTTACGAAGAATATCACCTGCCCCGCGTGCTAACAGTTCTTCGGCTAGCGAGGTTCCTAGCGCTTCAGCTTCTTCAGCCGAGCCACGCCGTTCGCCAGCGATGATGACATCGCCCTCTGGTGTCCCGACTAGCCCCCTGAGCCATAATTTATCGCCGTCGAGCAGTGCGAAGCTCGCAATGGGAACCTGGCATCCACCTTCTAAGCGAGTATTCATGGCACGTTCTGCGGTGACGCGGATCGCCGTTGCTGAGTCATTGAGCGGTGCGAGTAACCGATGCAATTCTGCGTCGTCATTGCGACATTCAATTCCTACCGCGCCTTGGCCAACGGCAGGCAAAGAGACTTCCGGCGGGAGTGAATAGCGGATTCTGGAGGTTAACCCTAAGCGAATAAGACCTGCTGAGGCGAGAATAATCGCATCGTATTCGCCAGCATCCAGTTTAGATAAGCGAGTGCCTACATTACCGCGTAAAGAACGAATGATCAGATCCGGGCGCAATGCGCTTAACTGGCACTGGCGGCGCAGGCTTGAAGTCCCGACTATTGCACCTTGGGGCAGTGCATCGATACTGCCATAATTATTGGAAACAAAGGCATCTAAAGGATTCTCACGTGGGCAGATGGCGGCGAGTCCCAGTCCCTCTGGAAATGCGACAGGAACATCTTTCATTGAATGTACCGCCAAATCGGCACGACCTTCTAACATTGCTGTTTCGAGTTCCTTTACAAACAATCCTTTCCCACCCACTTTTGATAGCGGGCTATCCAGTAATATATCGCCTTTTGTCACCATGGTGACTAACTCAACCTGCAAACCTGGATGATGGGCAATGAGTTGTTGCTGCACATATTCTGCCTGCCACAGGGCGAGAGGGCTTTTACGGGTGGCAATTCGGATAGTCTTGTTAGTCATACTCGTAACCATGCTTTTACATTTGTCTATTATCCTACCATTTAAACCTAGGATGTGGCACTTCCCACCCACCAAAACTCACGTCGTTTATTTTTTAATCACAACACATAGATTGTTCAATATTGAACGACGAGACATGCTAGGGTAAAGGCACTAACACGCTTTACCGGATGGGGGCGCAGTGTTAGATTGACCGACCGCGGTAGATCACTTAGCACAACCGCATGGAACCTTTTATCAACTTATTGTCATGAGTTCGGGTGTGATGCCTTGTATCTTTATATAGAGACACTGAAACAACGATTGGATGCGATTAATCAGTTACGCACTGATCGTGCCACCGCGGCGATGGGCGCGGCGTTTCGTCACATCTATAATTTGCTTCCAGTACTCTTGCATTACCATCATCCCGATATGCCGGGCTACCTTTCCCATAACACCCCGCATGGTATTAGTTTCTTTGCCCCGGACGAGATCCAGCAGTCGCTGCTTAAGACCCTGCTTCCCGACCACACTAACACTCTGGTACCACCGCCCGATAATGCGCCTATTTTGGGATTGTATTCGATGGGCAGTACCTCCTCTATCGGCCAGAGCAGCGATTCAGACTTGGATATATGGGTTTGTCACCAATCGTGGTTGGATGGCGCGGAGCGCCAGGCTCTACAGAACAAATGTCATCAACTCCAGCTGTGGTGTAAGAAACAGGGCGTCGAGATCAGTTTCTTCCTGATCGACGAAAACCGTTTTCGTATGAACGAGAGCGGGGCACTAGGGAAAGAGGATTGCGGCAGTACCCAACATATTCTGCTGTTAGATGAATTTTACCGAAGCGCGGTACGCTTGGCAGGGAAGCGTATTCTATGGAATTTGGTCCCAAGTGAGCATGAAGCGCATTACGATGAATACGTGATGGAGCTTTATGCCAAAGGGGCACTCGTGCCGAATGAATGGATCGATCTCGGTGGCTTAGGAACTCTCTCCGCAGAAGAGTATTTCGGTGCAAGCTTGTGGCAACTGTATAAAAGTATCGACTCGCCCTACAAGGCCGTACTGAAAACCGTCCTGTTGGAAGCTTACAGTTGGGAGTATCCCAATACCCGTTTGTTAGCGACAGAAATTAAGCAATGCTTACACGATGGGGAGATCATTCATTTTGGTTTGGATCCCTATTGCATGATGCTTGAACGAGTGACGGCCTATTTAGAGGCGGTCAACGATACCGTTCGGCTGGACTTAGTTCGCCGCTGTTTCTACCTGAAAGTCTCCGAAAAACTGACGTCAGAAAGCCATGGCGAACTTACGCCTTGGCGACGAGAAATTCTTGCGCAATTAGTGACGCGTTGGGGATGGGGAAGTGACCGCCTTAGCCAGTTAGATGGACGGGCACATTGGAAAATAGAACAGGTCCGGATTGCCCATAACGAATTGCTTGATGCGATGATGCAAAGTTATCGAAACCTGATCCGCTTTGCCCGTCGTAATAATCTTAGTGTGAGCGCGAGTCCGCAAGATATTGGTGTCCTGACACGTAAGCTTTATGCAGCGTTTGAGGCGTTACCCGGTAAAGTGGCGTTACTCAACCCACAAATCTCTCCCGATCTCTCAGAAGACCATCTAACGTTTATTTATGTAGCGGAAGGGCGAGCAAACCGTCGTGGCTGGTATCTGTATAATCAGGCCCCCGACATGAATTCAATCATTAGCCACCAACCCCTCGAATACAACCGTTATCTAAACAAATTAGTAGCGTGGGCGTGGTTTAATGGCTTACTGACTGAAAAGACACATCTGCATATGAAAGGGACTAGCCTGTGCGATCTGTCTCGTTTGCAAGAGCTGGTGCATGATATTGCTGCACATTTCCCTATTCGTTTGCCCGCTCCAACGCCAAAAGCGCTCTATAGCCCTTGCGAGATTCGACATTTAGCCTTGATGGTGAATCTAGAGTCTGATCCGACTCAGGCCCTACGCGATCAGGTGGTACTATTTGATTTTCGTAAGATGGATGTCTTCAGTTTTGGTCAGCAGCAGCAGTGCTTGATTGGTAGCGTAGACCTTCTCTATCGTAACTCGTGGAATGAGGTAAGAACACTACACTTCGAAGGTGAATCGGCGATGATTGAAGCCTTGAAGACTATCTTGGGTAAAATGCACCAAGAAGCGCTGCCGCCGGAGGCTGTCGAGGTATTCTGTTATAGCCCGCACTTGCGTGCACTCATTCGTACTCGTGTTTTACAGCTCGTTTCAGAATGCATCGATTTACGCCTTTCCAGTAATCGTCAAGAGACCGGACGTTTTAAAGCATTGAAATTGGCGAGCGATACCTGGGGGCTATTCTTTGAACGAATGGGGGTATCCGTTCAGAAACTCAAAAACGCGGTCGAGTTTTACGGTGCGATTTCTAATAATAAGCTACAAGGCTTGTCGATCCAGATGGACTCGAAACAGGCGGATCTTCCCACGGTAGTTAAAAATTATGCCAGCGAAGGTATTATTCAATTCTTCTTTGAAGACCATCCCCCTGCGCAAAGCTTCAGTATCTACGTTCTCGATGAACAGAATCATGCAGAGGTCTATCAGCACTGCGAGGGAAGTAAAGAAGAACTCATGCGTGATGTCTGTCGATTCTACTCATCGTCCCACGATCGTTTAACCTTTGGGACCTCATCGATTAACTTTAATTTACCGCAATTTTATCAGGTTGTGGTACATCAGGGGCGCTCAACTATTATCAACTTCCACTCCCCAAGCCAAGATGAAGTTACGGAGAGAGTTTCCCCGCAACTCGGCCAAAATATTCTTCCGAGATCCCCTTACCGCACTTAGGATCAGAACAAAACCGGCTCGCCTGCTTGTACCGTACAGGCTTCGGCAAGTAACGCCCAGAATTCATTACCTGTACGATCGCACACCCATTTTCCGTCATTAAAAGAAAAGTGATATCCGCCAGCCTTAGTGGCTAGCCAAACCTGATGCAATGGCTCTTGGCGATTGATAATGATCTTGGTGCCATTCTCGAAACTCAGGGTCATCACATTACCATGGGTCTCATAATCAATATCAGTATCACCATCGTGTTCGTCTAGGCGTTCTTCAATAGTTAATAGCAGTTGATCGGCTTGTTGGTGAAATTCGCTGTCGTTCATGCTCGCTCCTCTTTTTGGCTAGTATAACGATTGCTTAACAATGGGTCATCTGAGATTTACCGAGCGAAGCCCTCATCTGTCAATTCCACTATTTTCTGTTGCTTTTCCCGTTTCAACTGCGATGATACGTAGAATAGAAAGTTAAGTGAGTAAATAACAATGAAGAACACTGTGGCTAAATATATTCTGTTTATTGCCGTTATTGCGCTAACCGGCTGTGGATTAAAAGGCCCACTCTATTTCCCAAAAGATAGCTCGGGTAAGCAACAGGGCCAAAATACTGGTTACGACCAAGGTATTTTCAAAAAATCGAATAAAAAATCCGACAACTTATAGTTAGCCGATATGGCAATGGGGTGAAGCATGCAGTTTTCTAAAATGCATGGCCTAGGTAACGATTTCATGGTAGTTGATGCCGTTACTCAGAATGTGTTTTTTTCTCCAGAACTGATACGACGCTTAGCTGATCGCCATTTAGGGATCGGTTTCGATCAATTATTGGTGGTAGAACCACCCTATGACCCCGACCTCGATTTCCATTATCGCATTTATAATGCTGATGGCAGTGAAGTCGCGCAGTGTGGTAATGGAGCGCGCTGTTTTGCCCGTTTTGTGCGGCTGAAAGGCTTAACCAACAAAAACAGTATTCGAGTCAGTACACAATCTGGGCAGATGGTACTCACGGTAAACCGCGACGAGTTGGTACAGGTCAATATGGGGGAACCTAAGTTTGAACCCGCAGACGTACCGTTTCGAGCGAATAAGGCTGAAAGCCTCTACCTCTTACGGGTTGAAGAGAGAACGGTCATGTTTGGTGCGGTCTCTATGGGTAACCCTCACTGCGTGATCCAAGTACAAGCCACTGCGACGGCAGAGGTCGAAGTGCTAGGGCCTATTTTAGAAAGCCATGACCGCTTTCCTGAACGAGTTAACGTTGGCTTTATGGAAGTGGTCAACCGCGAACATATCCGATTACGTGTCTATGAGCGCGGCGCGGGAGAGACACAAGCCTGTGGCAGTGGCGCGTGTGCGGCGGTAGCGAGTGGGATTCAACAAGGTTTACTGAGTCAGAATGTTCGGGTTGATCTCCCGGGTGGTACCCTGCATATTGCCTGGCAGGGACCGGGAACTCCGCTATTTATGACCGGGCCAGCCACTCACGTTTATGATGGATTTATTCACTTATGACCACTCACCAAGAACAGACGGCCTTACCGAGTCAATCGCTAGATGATGAGAGTGTGAGCGAGTACCTGCGCCAGCACCCTAATTTTTTTATTCATAATGCGCGTCAAGTCGAACAGATGATAATTCCTCATCCGGTAAAAGGCAGTGTGTCTCTGGTCGAATGGCAGTTGACCCGTCAACGCCAACATATAGTTAATTTAGAGCAAGAAATCACACTATTAATGGAGCAAGCGCAAGCGAATCAGCATCTTTTCGGCCAGTTACTCCATTTGCAATCGCATCTCGCTACGGCGGACGATCTCGCCGAACTACAACGTCGTTTGCACTACTGGGCGAGGGAGCTAGGATTAGCGGGGGCAACCTTTCGATTATTTAATGATAGCTGGCAGTTGGCCGCTCCTTCTGGGTTCCACCATCTGGGGCTAGATCGTAATGCTTTCACGCCACTACAATTGCAGCGGTTTAACCAAGATAGCCACTATCTTGGTCGCTTGCAGGGCCCGGAACTGCTGTTGTTAATGCCCGAAGCGAAAGCCATCGGTTCGGTGGCGCTCTCCTTACTCACGGACAAAGGCCAAGACGTGGGCGTTCTTATCTTTAGTAGCCGTAATAAAGATCACTATCACCCGGGAATGGGCACGGAACTATTGGATTGTATAGCAGGCTTTCTACCCCGTTTATTGACTCGTTGGATAAGTCGCTCATGATGGTCAAAGACAACGTATTATTTCAACGTTGTGAAGAGTATTTACGCTATTTACAGGTGGAGCGCCAACTCAGCCCTCTGACGGTTAGCAATTATCAGCGGCAGTTACAGGTTATTTGTGACTTCTTTACTGCGGCATCTCTGGATGATTGGTCAAAGCTCACCCCAGTACTCATTCGATCTATGGCGGCGGCATCACGGCGAGAAGGGTTAAAAGCGTCAAGTCTTGCCTTACGGCTCTCCTCCTTACGTAGCTTTCTCGATTGGCAAGTCTCACAGGGGTTGCTGGTCGCTAATCCAGCTAAAGGCATTGCGACCCCGCGGGCAGGTCGACCTTTACCTAAAAATATTGATGTCGATTCCGTCAACCAGTTACTGTCAATCGATCTGAATGATCCGCTATCGGTTCGCGATCGTACTATGCTCGAGGTAATGTACGGCGGGGGGCTGCGTCTTTCTGAACTGGTCAATCTAGATTGTCAGCACCTTGAACTCGAATCGGGTGAAGTGTGGGTCACGGGTAAAGGCAGTAAAGAGCGTCGGTTACCTATTGGGCGTACAGCGGTCGAGTGGTTGGTTCGCTGGCTAGAGATGCGGGAACTGTTTCTGCCAGAAGATCAGGCAGTTTTTATCTCGCAACAAGGCAAACGCATTTCGACCCGTAACGTACAAAAAAGGTTTGCCCAGTGGGGGATTACGCAAGGCGTTGCGACCCATATTCATCCGCATAAGCTGCGTCACTCTTTTGCTACGCATATGCTAGAATCGAGCGGGGATTTACGTGCCGTGCAAGAACTTTTAGGTCATGCGAATCTCTCGACAACGCAGATCTACACGCATTTAGACTTTCAGCATCTTGCCTCGGTCTATGATGCCGCTCACCCCCGTGCTAAACGAGGTAAAACTTAATGCGCTTCTATCGACCGATTAATCGCCCACTGGCCATGACATTCGACTTGGATGATACGCTTTACGATAACCGGCAAGTTATTCTGACTACGGTTGAAAAGACGCATCAAGCACTGCAAGCGTGGCATCCCCGTTTGGCTAACCTCACACTACAAGATTACGATCGTGTTCGACTAGTGGTCGAGCAACATCATCCAGACATCGTTCACGACGTTACCGCGTGGCGTCAGGCAACCTTGGTCAGCGTGATGCAACGAGCGGGACTGAGCCTCGAGCAGGCCGAAGCGGGGGCAGCAGAGGTAATGACCGTTTTCCATCAGTGGCGCAGTGCGGCGCATATACCCGATATGACTCATCGCGTGTTGGCTGAGCTATCGGCTAATATCCCCTTGGTCGCCATCACCAATGGTAACGCAGATGTCGAGCAGTTGGGTATCGCCCAGTATTTTACCTTAGTGCTACGTGCCGGGCCGGACGGTAAAGCAAAACCTTGCGGTGACCTCTATCAGATTGCCGCAGAGCATCTATCCTTAGCTCCCAACACCCTGTTACACGTCGGTGATGATCTGATTACTGATATACAAGGCGCGCTGGTAGCAGGGTTTCAAGCCTGCTGGATCAATGACCGCCAACAAAACTTGCTCACGGCGAGCTCAGCCCGAGTGATCCCCCATCTCGAAATTTCGCGGTTGGATTCACTGACCAGCTTGCTATAATGGCTGTAGATATATACAGCCTCCTCTTACTAATGCAACGGTGCTTATGGACGTTTCTGAACTGCTCGACGGCTTAAATGATAAACAGCGCGAGGCGGTAGCCGCC
>Ga0153974_1000274_pt1 | contig 12089 bp, 8 predicted proteins | sample TSGA058MetaG_FD_104741 | JGI IMG/M metagenome (GOLD analysis project Ga0153974, IMG submission 104741) | Attine ant fungus gardens microbial communities from Georgia, USA - TSGA058 MetaG | ecosystem: Host-associated > Fungi > Mycelium > Unclassified | place: USA: Georgia, Yuchi Wildlife... | reverse complement strand
TAAACAATCTGTGGGTGAGATGGTATCTTTAACGAATTGATTAATAGCAAATAACAAAATTTCTATTTCTTCTTTTTTGTAAGAAGTGTTATTGAGAGTGTCAACTTGAATCACACACACACTCATTTTTTTCCACGTACTTGGATAGGAATATAATTCTAACTTTTTAATAGCCTCTTTCTCTTCTAGTACCCCATAAAATATATTGATGAGAAATAAAGTTCCTAATTGCTGTAACTGCTCGGTAATTACATTTTTTTGTAATTGATTAGTGTTTATTATTTCTCTAACGGAGTTATTGATCGATTCAAACTCATCTTTATACTTTTTAGAAGAGTCCGTAGAAAAAAATTGTTGTAAGGATTGGACGGGTTTTGAAAAATAATTAGAACTTAAATACCCGATAATAATAAGTAAAATTAACATGATAATACTCATTAGAACGATTGAAAATATAGTAGGTTGCATGATTCTAAAAATATCTTCTTGATTAACTCTTAAAAAATAAGTCCATCCACTTTGAGGAGAGTTTGCATAAACAAAGGTTTCGATTTTATTATTAACATCAATTTCAACATTTCCAACTGACTGATTTATTGAGGATAGGATATTTTGGTTCTTTTGCCAATCTAATAAATCACTATTTCGATAAATAATATCCTCTTCATTACTTATAAATAAAGTATGTTGTAATCTTTCGAATCTATTATCACGATAAAGAAAGTTATTTAGAGACAGTTGAGGTATACGAATAATTAAAATCCCAGAAGGATTAAATCCATCAAAAGAAATCGTTTTTACCAGTTGGATTTCTTCGTTTTCTAGGTTATTAATCCAAGTCAAGTCAGCATTTAACGAAGAATATTTTTTTTCTAATCGTTCTTTATCAGCAATTGTAATTTGCTGCAAGCTTCCATTTTCAATTTTCCAATTACCTTCCAAACTGATTAAATCTATTGCTGTGGGTTCTGGTCCAAAGGAGGCAATATAGTTTAAATTAGAAACTACATGATTATAATTTTGAAATTCTTCAAAGCTTAAGGGATTATTGATAATATCTCTAAATTTGGAATCCATAGCAACAGAGTGAGTAGCACGGTCTAAAGATAGGAACCTTTGTTCTAGAGTATTCATAAGTTGATAAACATTTTCTTGTGTTTTTAAAGTCAATTGTTCATTTAGGAGTTCTCTCGAAAGTAATAATGTAAAAGTGTTAAATAATATAATGATTATTGCTCCAATTATAAGAAATATACTAAATATTTGATAGAAAAACTTTGGCTTTTGCATGATACTTCTCCCTCTTTTTTGAACTTGTCAGTTTATTAACTCGGCTTTCGCACAAAAAAATCCCCTTAAAACCAAGTAGCTACCGCTCATGAGTCGTTTCATATATTACTCTTGATACCCTTCTGATGTGATTTAATTATGAATTTTCAGCCTAAAAAAGCAACATCACATGAAGATACTTTGGTAAAATTTATACATCTAAGTGAGTAGCTTATTATTTAATCTATATTTTCGTTTAGGCGTTCCCTTAACCAATCCTATAACATTTAATCCCTGATTCAAGATTTCTTGTATTAAGTGCTCTTCTGTGAAACAAGTATCCATTAAACATAGTCTTTTGAAAGTCCAGCCTCAAGTGCTTGTTTGATTAAGCCTGCTGTGGCTTTTGGTTTAGGTGCTAAGCATTCTTCTCGGTTATATCAAAGGGATGAATAAGATTTATTTGATAGGAAAATTCCATTTATAGGAAAATCTTACTATATAATTATTCTAAGGTATATATCCTGTTTTTTCAAGTTATATTCCTGAGTTTTGCAGTTTTAAGAAGCAAAAAAACGCTGAACACATGGATATTAATATGCTCCCATTGAAATACACACTAAAAAAAACAATACAGAGTTGGGTGTTTTAGTTTGAAATAAAAAAACAAAGTTGAGAGCATGACAAAAAGACGCCAATTAACGAAGAAGTCATTGAAAGAGTTGAGTTTACGTTCTCAAGAGGGAAAGATTACAAAAATATTATGGAGAAGTATGAAGTTTCACATCATCAACTTTATCAATAGGTAAGAAGTAAGAAGAAATGGGTCAGGAAGGGCTTCAAGATTGAAATGGGAAGAACATTGAAAAAGATGAGGAGTAGCTTGATGAAGTTTTAAAGATGAAACTTGAAATTAAAATGTTGAAAGCGCGTAATGAGTATTTAGAAATGCAGAAAAAGTTAAAGGAACTCGAGCAACGTTACGGGCGCTTTCGTTAGAACAAAAACCACCAAATTTGCGGCAGTGTTTGAGCTCCATCAGGACTTTTTAAATAGGAAATGTTTTTTATATGAAGTGCCAAAATCAGATCTTGATGCCGTAATATTCTAATTTTTCAAAATAAATGTAGATCAATTTTTTGATATTGCATATTTAGGAAAAATATATAATAAGATACTATAGGGGGTCAAAAATTTATAGATAGTTAGATTTTGAAGTAGGATGAGATACTTGTTGCTAATTAATTTAAAACAAATTTTTCTGTCAATGAATTCCTAATTATTGGAAAAATAAGTAGGATTTGTACGATTCCGTGCAGATAAATTCAATTCGTTATATAGTAAAAAATTATAGAGAGAAGGATTACTTTGTAAGGTTTACATTCTCTAGATTTCGCCATTAAAGGTATAATGTTTCATATTTTCCTTTATGACTTTTAATATAAAATCTATCTCCTTCAAAAGGTTAAATATCAATGGTTACAATAACATTTATTTGCTTAGATTAATCTTAAATGATATGATGTAGTTATGTTAAATCATAAAAGCTTCTTTACTACAAAGGAGGAGGAAAGATAATGATAAAAGCTATTTTATTTGATTTTGATGGAACATTGGTTGATACAAATCAGTTGATTATCCGTTCTTTTAAAGAAACATTTAATGTATTATTTCCAGAAAGACAGTTTACTGAGCAAGAATTATTAGATTGTATTGGTCCCACATTAGAAGAAACAGGCCATAAGTATTACGGCCATAATCCCGATTATTTAGTGGATGTTTATCGTCGTTTATGTTGGCAATATCATGATGAAATGATCGAAGTGTATCCAGGTGTTGAGGAGATGTTAAAAGCATTAAAAAAAATGAATTTAAAATTAGTTATTGTCACTTCTAAAAAGCGTGATATGTTAAGCCAAGGATTAGAAATAACGAAGTTAACTAATTATTTTGATTGGATTGTGGCAGCAGATGATGTAACTAATCCTAAACCTCATCAGGAACCTATTGAACGAGTTTTAAATTACTATAGTCTACAACCAGAAGAATGTTTAATGGTGGGAGATAATTCACATGATATTAATAGTGCCAAAGCAGCAGGGGTTAAAAGTGTAGCTGTAGGCTGGGCTTTGAAAGGTGCAAATTATTTGAAGACTTTTGCTCCTGACTATATAATAGAAGAAGCAAAGGATTTGCTAGAGATTATTTAAAAGGAAGGTGTTTACGTTGGAACAAGTATATGATGTAGCTATTATTGGAGCTGGTCCAGCCGGGTTGACAGCAGCTATCTATGGGGCTCGTGCAGGATTAACAGTGGCCATGATTGAACGTGGAGCACCAGGTGGTCAAATGGTAAATACGTTTGAAATTGAAAATTATACAGGTTTTGAAAAAATTTCAGGACCCGATTTATCCATGAAAATGTTTGAACACGCACAAGCAGCAGGTGCAAAATACGTTTATGGAGATGTAAAATCTGTAACACCAACAGATGATAACCAATATGTAGTAGATTGTGGAAATCATCAACTTCATGCTCGAACCATAGTTGTAACCACTGGAACTAAGCATCGCTTGTTAAATATTCCAGGAGAAAGAGAATTATCAGGTCGTGGAATTTCTTGGTGTGCTGTTTGTGATGGAGCCTTTTTTAAAGGAAAAAAGGTAGCTGTAATCGGTGGTGGTGACTCAGCGGTAGAAGAAGCGATTTATTTAGCTGGCTTAGCAGAAAAAGTTTGGGTTGTTCATCGTCGCGATGAATTACGGGCTCAGAAAATTTTACAAAAGCGTGCGTTTAGCCATGAGAAGATAGAATTTGTTTGGGATTCAGTTGTGGAGTCTTTTAATGAAGTGAACAATAAACTAGGTAGCGTCACGGTGAAAAATGTGAAAACTGGTGCCTTATCTGATTTTGATGTCGATGGAGCCTTTATTTATATTGGACTAGATCCAATAACGGATATGGTAAAGGATTTAGGAGTTACAAATGAGCTAGGCTACGTTAAGGTGGACGCAACAATGGCAACAGATGTACCAGGTGTGTTTGGAGCCGGCGATGTTATTGAAAAAGAGTTACGACAAATTGTAACAGCTACAAATGATGGAGCTATTGCAGCGCAATCTGTTTTTAAGTATATTGAAACTCAGTTAAAGTAGACTCATACTAATTCGCTTTTAAAATCAGGTAAGATTTAGGATTTTAGCATCAATTAAGAGCAACGTATCTTTCGGATAGGAATGATAGGTTGCTCTTTGTCTAATTAAGAAACTAATGGGGTGGAGCTTTTTTCAAAGGAATTTCTTTTTTTGTGTTTTGTGTTATAATACTTATTGTGAAAGTAGGTGATTAGATGCGAGTTGTGAACAGTTTGTTAGTAAAAAATGACAAGGTCTTACTTATGTTTAAGGAAAGTCGTAAAAAATGGTTCTTACCAGGGGGAAAATCTGAATTTGGTGAGAATGTTATCCAAACCGGTTGTCGAGAATTCGTTGAAGAGACGGGATTGACATTAAGGGATGTAAAATTAAGTGCCGTTTCGACTATTGTAATCGATGACCTTAATGAAGAATGGATGCTGTTTACCATTAAAGCAACAGAGGCTAGTGGTGAGTTAATTGAAGAGAGTCGAGAAGGAAAACTACAGTTTCATCCAGTAACTGCTATTGAGACGTTGCCAATGTTTGAAGGGGATCGTTTTGTTGTTAAACAATTATTGCAGAATCAAAACACGACACCCGTTGTTTCAACCCATTTTTATACACCTACCTATGATTTGAAGAATCTTGTTGTGGATATTGATTAAAGTTAAAATGTAGCTGATGATTTTTGCATTATAAAGCCTTACTGCACCTATAGTTAGTTGTGTAATTGAAATTATTTATGTCTAAGTATGACTTGAGAAGCACAAAGAATTAAGGGTTATCAAAGCAAGTCTAAGGTGACGCGAGCTATGTAAAGAATGAATAGTTTTCAATATAGATTATTGTTTTTGTATGCTTCTGGTCATCGGGACGCATATTCCACTAGATTGAGGAGGGATTGAAGATGAAGAAGGTTAATTTACTAATCGTAACCGGTATGAGTGGTGCGGGAAAAAGTGTGGTTTTAAATAGTTTAGAAGATGTGGGTTATTATTGTATTGATAATCTGCCGCCTAAATTATTGCCAAAGTTAACGGATTTGATTTTAGCAACCAGTGAACAGGTGATAAATTTAGCAGTTGTGATTGATTTAAGATCTCTTGAGTTTGATTCGATTGATGAGATGCATTATTTTTTACAAGATAGCCATTATGTTAATGTACAAGTTTTATATTTAGATTCTAATGATGAAACGTTAGTGAAGCGTTATAAAGAGACTAGAAGAACTCACCCGTTATCCAGGGAACAAAATTTATTAGGAGGTATTCATCAGGAGCGAAATTTATTAAAGCCTATTTTTGATATTTCTGACTTTAGAATTGATACGAGTTCTTTGCCTGCTAAGGAGTTAAAGCAAAAGATTATCTCTCAGTTTGGAAATATGAAGGAAGATTATTTTAGTGTAACCTTTATGTCATTTGGATTTAAGCATGGGACTCCTATCGATACGGATGTTATGTTCGATGTGCGCTTTTTACCAAATCCGTTTTATATTGAGGAAATGCGTAAGCAAACAGGTCTTGATATAAGTGTTTATGATTATGTGATGAGTTTCGAGCAGACAACGACTTTTTTAAGGAAGTTAATTGATTTGTTGGAGTTCTTAATTCCTAATTATAAGAAGGAAGGGAAATCTCAAATTGTAATTGGGATTGGTTGTACTGGGGGACAACATCGTTCGGTTGCCATTTCAGAGTATTTGTCAAAAGTTTTTGAGAAAGAATATCGAACGAATGTGAATCATCGAGATATCCATCTCGCCCACAGGAAGTAAAAGTAGGAGGAAAATGTGATGCCGGATTTTGATTTAAAAATAGCCGTTATTGGGGGTGGCACCGGATTATCGACGATTTTAAGAGGCTTAAAACGATATCCTGTTGATATTACCGCAATTGTTACAGTAGCTGATGATGGAGGAAGTTCAGGAAGTTTACGAAGTGATTTGCGAATCCCGCCTCCGGGAGATATACGCAATGTTCTGGTTTCTTTATCAGAAGTTGAGCCTTTGGTTCAGGAGTTGTTTCAATATCGATTTGAAGGAAATAATGGATTAGCAGGTCATCCAACGGGAAATTTATTGCTTGCAGCTATGACTGATATTACAGGAGATTTTGCTTCTGCCGTGCAAAAATTAAGTGAAGTTTTAAAGGTAAGAGGACGAGTGCTTCCTGTTTGTAATATGCCATTATGCTTGTGCGCAGAGTATGAGAATGGAACTATTGCTCAAGGAGAGTCATTGATTCCTAATGTGGATAAAAAGATCAAAAGTGTATATTATAACCATCCTAAACCTAAAGCATTAAACGAAGCCGTTGAAGCTATTATGACAGCTGATGTTGTATTGTTAGGACCCGGTAGTTTATATACTAGTGTGATTCCTAATTTATTATTAGACGAAATTTCCGAGGCTGTAACGAAGACATCGGCAACTTGTGTTTATTGTTGTAATATTATGGCTCAACCAGGAGAAACGACCGGTTTAACGGCTGCTGACCATGTAAAGGCCATTGAAGACCATATTGGTCAGCCATTTATAAATAAAATTATTGTCAATGATGAAAAGATACTACCTGAGGTTTATAAGCGTTATTTAGATCAAAACGCTTATCCTGTGGAAATTGATGAAGCGCGTTTAAAAGAAATGGGGATTGATGTTTTAAAGAGTCGTCTTGTTTCTTATAATCGCGTGGGTGAAGTTCGACATAACTCTAAGAAGCTTGCTGCTACTATTTTTTCATTGTTGTTAGATATTGAGGAGCAAGCTGAATTATAGAGGCAGTTCCTAAAATTACAGCTATTGCTCAATAGTTGTAGTTGTAAGGCTAAGACAGAAAAGAGGTGAAAGGTTTGTTGCTAAAGGAGCAAACATAAAAAAAAAGATAAATTTATGTTTTTAGTAACAAGTTAAATTAAATGTCATTCGCTTCTGAAACTAAAAAAGAATTAATCCAAATCGAGAGTGCTGAATGTTGTGCAAAAGCTGAGTTATCAGCATTAATCCGAATGAACGGTGCTATTTCATTATCAAGTAAAGGTTTGATTTTAGAATTCGCTACAGAAAATGCTGCTATTGCTCGAAGAACTTTACAATTACTTAAGCAACTTTTTGAAACAGAAGTTGATTTATTATCAAGAAAGAAAATGAAATTGAAAAAGAATAATGTTTACATTATTCGAATTAAGAAAAATGCTCGCGAGATTGCTGATGAACTAGGTATTTTAAATGACAGTGGTTTTGTATTAGGCGCTGCTACAGAATTAATTCACTATGAATGTTGTAAACGAGCTTATATGCGAGGGGCTTTTTTAGCTGGAGGTTCTGTTAGTAATCCTGAAACTTCTTCTTATCATTTTGAAATTTTTACGTTAGATCAGGAACATGCAGAGGATTTAAAGTCTTTATTGAATCATTTCGGGTTAAATGCCCGTGTTTTGCAACGTAAAAAAGGGTATATTACATATATTAAAGAAGCTGAAAAAATTAGTGATTTTTTAAGGGTTATTGAAGCCTATAATGCCGTTTTGAACTTTGAAGATGTTCGAATTTTTCGCGATATTAGAAATTCAGATAATCGTTTAAATAATTGTGAAATTGCTAATGAGACTAAGACTCTTACTGCTGCTCAGAAACAAATTGATAATATTAAATTAATTGAGTCTATTTATGGGTTGGCTTCATTATCAGATAAGTTGCAGTATGTGGCTAAGCTTAGACTTGAGTTTCCAGAGGAAAATTTAACTTATTTAAGTGAAATAGCAACAGAGCGAGGAACAAAGATTACTAAGTCTGGAGTTAATCATCGCATTCGTAAATTAAATGAGATTGCTAACGAAATTCGTCAAAATCAGCAAAAAGTCTAACTCAGTGGAAATATTCTAATTGGAATACTCATTGTTTAGCTCGTTGTATTTGAAGTTATGTGGGTTCATTTTTATTTTAAAATATTGTTGCAATGGGTTTAACTTTAAATTTACAAAATGCTAAACAGAAGGTGATAGAACGATTTTTGAAAAGAACTTAGACGTAAATGGTTTGGATAATCAAAATCTTAAATGTGAGAAATTTTTCAAATGCAACGCTTACATTAGTGTTGATAAGGTAAAAGAATGTACTTCATAATTAAAGTTTAGTATACTAGAGTTATTAATAGTAAGAAGGAGTTGTTAGAGATGGCAAAAAAGCCAGTGGCATTAATTATTTTAGATGGTTTTGGATTACGTGATGAAGTAGTAGGAAATGCTGTTAAAGCAGCAAAGACGCCAAACTTAGATCATTATCTTCAGGCATATCCAAATACTGAATTAGACGCTTCAGGACTTGGAGTTGGACTACCTGAGGGCCAAATGGGGAACTCAGAAGTTGGACATTTAAACTTAGGTGCAGGGCGGGTTGTTTACCAATCTTTAACACGTATTAACTTAGCAGTTAAAAATGGCGAGTTACAAGTTGACGAAACCGTTAAAGAAGCTTGTCAAAAAGCACTTGCTAATAAGAAAAAAGTTCATATCATGGGGCTTTTATCTCCAGGTGGAATTCACTCCCACAGTTCTCATATCGAAGCATTAGTTGAAGCGGCAAAGATTCAAGGGGTAACTGATGTTTATATTCATGCCTTTTTAGATGGTCGTGACACAGCACCAAAATCAGCATTAGGATATATTGAGTCCTTAGAAACTAAATTAAATGAATTAGGTACTGGAAAAATGGCGACAATTAGCGGTCGTTACTATGCGATGGATCGTGATAAAAACTATGATCGCACTCAATTAGCATACGATGCCATGACTCAAGGAATTGGAGATAAATTTGAATCAGCAACAGCTGGAGTAGAAGCTTCATACCGTCAAGATGTATTAGACGAATTCGTTACTCCATTTGTTGTGGATACAAATGGGATGATTCAAGATGGAGATACCGTTATTTTCGCTAACTTCCGTCCTGACCGAGCACAACAAATGGCAATTGCCCTGTCAAATCCAGAAAATGTTGCTAACTATGGAAAAGAAGGAAGCCTGATCTTAGACCCATCTAAAGGACCTAAAGATATTCATTTCGTTTCAATGATGTCTTATGGAGCAGCTGTAAAAGGGCCAATTATTTTTCCATTACAAAACTTATCGAATACTTATGGTGAAATTATTTCAAGACAAGGGTTAAATCAATTACGTATTGCAGAAACTGAGAAATACGCTCACGTTACATTCTTCTTTGACGGTGGTGTGGATAAAGAACTTGAAGGAGCAACTCGTGTATTAATTAACTCACCAAAGGTTGCAACTTACGATTTAAAACCAGAAATGTCTGCTTATGAAGTGGCAGATGCATGTGTAGCTGAAATCAATAAAGATATTCATGATACGATTATTTTGAATTTTGCTAACCCAGATATGGTTGGACATACAGGAGATATGAATGCAACAGTTAAAGCTGTAGAAGCTGTAGATGAGTGTTTAGGTCGAGTTATAGACGCTATTCTTTCCAAAGATGGTGTTGCAATTATTACAGCTGACCATGGAAATGCTGAAAAATTAGTTGATGAAAATGGAGGAGCTTTTACAGCTCATACAACAAGTCCAGTTCCAGTTATTATTACAAAATCAGGAATTGAATTACGCGAAGGTGGAAAATTAGGTGACTTAGCACCTACTTTATTACAATTACTAAATGTTGAGCAACCAGAAGATATGACAGGAAGCTCAATTATTAAATAAGTTATTAATCGTTAATAGGTACATCTCTTACTTGAGGTGTACCTTTTTGGTGCGACAGGCAGTCGTATTTAGATAATATATCTTGTTACGTGTGATAACCCTTGAGATAATGATACTTCGGTAAAACAAATCGGAAAGCAAGGCTGAAGCACGTGATTTCACGAGGTGAAAGTCCCTCTCGATGAGTGGCAGTACAACATCGGAAGCTTAATCTAGGGCATCATCATGAGGTGGTGTCTGAGGGAGATGCGGGAACTCGAGAGAACCGTATGCGGATTGGCAGACCGAAGTGTGATAGCGTAGGTACGTTAGGCGCGGTAAATTGGCGACCATCCAAAATTAATGGGAAGCCTAGAAGAACCTTGATTCTATGAACTGTCTGAATCAAGGTGGTTTATTGTGTAAGAGTGCTATGTCAAGAAGGAAAGTACGATGACCCTGTGAGGTCTCTGTCCATACCAAGATGAGTGGGTTGCCATATATAAGAGTAATTCGAAGTTGAGACAACGGATAGAGAAGTCAGGCTATCTCATAGTACGGAAGTAGGTTTATACTAATTTGGTTTTAAAAAAACGACAAATTGTGAGCATTTTTTGTTCGAGGCTAGAAAGCCTGGAACAAAGCGATGCCAAAGCATCGTGTGTGGAAGGGTGACGACGGATGGGGCAAAAAAGGCCGCAAGGTGTCGTGTTTTTATTTCCAAATTCGTATTAGGACCAAACCTAAACTGAACAGAAGGGGCTTACCTTAGTGGCCCCATATTTCAATCACGTACAATGTTAAAGATGATGATACTGTGGTAACAACATATCTAAAGTGTACGAGGTAAGTAGAGGATAAGAAATGAATCAAGAATTAAAATTCAAAATGCATCGTATATAGGGTTAGATACTGACGGAAAGAAAACTTCTCGCTGCTTGGCAACAAGTGAAAGAAAATGATGGAAGTGGCGGCATTGATGGAGTCACGATAGAAAGCTTTGAAGGTAAACGATCAGAAAACATCAAAAGTCTACTTCAAAGATTGAAAGATAAAGATTATCGACCTACTCCTGTTGATAAAGATTATGTAGGAAATGGAACTTTAAAACGTTCCAAAAAGAAATCATTCTACTGGTACCAAAATGTCATTAAAAACAACGGATTAGTTGAAAAAAAGTTTCCTGACTCTTAACTTAAAGTAGCTCCATAATTTCATCCCAATTCTATGTATATGAATTAGGATATTTTTTGTTTAAAGGTTAATAAGACATAGCTGATTTCGAAAAACAAATTATTTTCTACTCCCCACAAGCGATGCTAAAGTAATACTTTGTTACCTGGAATAAAAAATAATCACAATCTATCGTTTTAAGCAAATTTGTATTACCATGGTTTTAGAGGAAGTACATCTAAAATGTTGAGAAGGGCCCCACCATGACAATTAATTGAATTAGTAAGATGAGTATCTAAATCGATATTGTGATTAGTACATATGAATTATACAACTTCTCATAGTTTTTTATGGAGAAAAGGTTTATAATTATTTGGTATTTATTAATTTAAGCAGGTGAGAATCGTGAGATTATTAATGATTGAAGATGAGAAATTTTTAGCAAAAGCAGTTGCTGAAATATTAAAGAAAAATAATTATTCTGTAGATTTAGCACATGATGGTGAATATGGGCTGGATCTTGCTCTTACAGGTATTTATGATTTATTTATTATTGATATTACATTACCTAAAATGGATGGATTTACCATCCTAGAAAATATTCGTAAACAAGGAATTGATACTCCGGTTATTTTGCTTACTGCGCGTGGAGACGTGAGTGATCGAGTACGGGGACTTGACTTAGGTGCGGATGATTATTTATCGAAGCCATTTCATAATGATGAATTGCTAGCACGGTTACGCGCTTTAAGCAGACGAAAATCAGAAATACAAGTTGAGGGTCTTTTAACTTTTAGTGACTTAAAATTATCCCC
>Ga0153974_1000271_pt1 | contig 12134 bp, 9 predicted proteins | sample TSGA058MetaG_FD_104741 | JGI IMG/M metagenome (GOLD analysis project Ga0153974, IMG submission 104741) | Attine ant fungus gardens microbial communities from Georgia, USA - TSGA058 MetaG | ecosystem: Host-associated > Fungi > Mycelium > Unclassified | place: USA: Georgia, Yuchi Wildlife... | reverse complement strand
TGATATCAGTTATCACAAAAAAAATCAGCCAGTAATTTTGATCAAATCACTAGCTGATTTTTAATTAATTAGTTTTAGTAGGCACTATTTCGCTTGTCAAGTCCCTTAAGTTAATGACATTGCCTAGGAATGCAGTCCTTATTTCTTTATGCCCCTGACCTTATGAGAGCATCACATTTCATTACCCCTACTATCATAAGTCTTATATAAATCAGTCAACTCTAGCCAGTGGTTCATAGATTATAGGTTAACTCATAAAGCTATGCATGATGAGTTAACTTTTTCTAGCGTTTCCACTTAAGAATATTACCTTCTTTATATCTCATTTACTTTGTCTCTACAGCTTCCCAATCTTTTAAAAATTTTTCAATTCCTGACGTGGTTAACGGATGAGCAATCATTTGCGAAATAACAGAATATGGAATAGTTGCAATATCTGATCCTGCTTTAGCTACTCCTAAAACATGCATTGGATGACGGACACTTGCAGAAATAATTTCTGTTCCTATTCCATGGATATTGAATATTTCAACAATATCTTCGATTAAAATAATCCCATCTTGACTTAAATCATCTAAACGTCCTAAAAATGGGCTAACATAAGTTGCTCCTGAACGAGCTGCAAGCAACGCTTGAGTTGCTGAAAAAATTAACGTTACATTGGTTTTAATGCCTAATTCTGTTAAACGCTTCGTCGCTTTTAAACCTTCTGCACACATTGGAATTTTAATAACAATATTCGGATGAATCTTAACTAATTCTTGAGCTTCTTTTACCATTTTATCAGCTTCTAGCGAAATCACCTCTGCAGAAATGGGTCCGTCAACAATAGAGGTTATTTCTGTTACGACTTCTTTAAAATCACGACCTTCTTTTGCAATTAATGATGGATTTGTTGTCACTCCACAAATTACACCTAAATCATTTGCTAATTTAATCTCTTCTACATTGGCAGTATCAATAAATAGTTTCATTTTAATCCCCCTTTTTAGCTTCTAGCTCTTAACAATACTTTGTTTAACATGTTAACTAAGTCACTAAATTTTTAATTTAGATCACATAATTTATTTTAACATCTTTTCCTATAGAAAGCTATTACATTTTAGTAAAAATAGTTAGCTCCAAGATAAGATTTTTCCTCAGAGCAACTAATCTACCATTTCATAGTTTTGGAAAAAACATAGATTTCAATAATAATGATACAAGTAATCATGTACACACTCCAAACTGTTTTTGTTAAAATTTCATAATCAGCTAAATAATTAATTGAAGCTAATGTAATAAACAACACTGAACCAATAAAAAATAATATACCCACAAGACGATGGATTTCTCGTTGGAAGTCTTCAGCAAAATGAAAACGACGTCGTATTGCTTTTCCCTTAATACTTTTACTTGGTAACTTCTTTGCAAAATAAAAATCAATTAAAGATATGAATAACAAACTGACGCCTATTACCAAATCTAGCATTTTAAACGCGCTCCTCCCTAATCAAGATTTCTTACAATATCACTTTATTAATCTTTACTCAATTAGACTAATTACTATGAATAAATTCTAGCATAAACTCTTAAAAATTTCTATTAAAATCTATTACCTATATTTCTCCTTAAGAATAGGCTGATTAATCACCTCTTCTCCATTTTTTCATATCCTATAACGTAGATGAATGGAAATTAAAAGGAGGATCCCAAATGACACCTAGTGTAAAAAAATATTTTGTTTGTGCAAATAGTTCTCAAGGTTTTTTTAATTTATTTCAAGAAAATTTAGAGGGGCTTAATCAAGTGTTTATTCTTAAAGGAGGACCTGGTGCTGGAAAATCAACTCTAATGAAACGAATAGGTTCTTATTTCTATGATTTAGGATATGGAATTGACTATATTTATTGCTCCTCTGATGTGGAATCACTCGATGGCATTATAATTCCCAAGTTATCAGTTGCCATCGTTGATGGAACTGCTCCCCATATTATTGAGCCAACTGTACCAGGAGCCATTGAACAATATGTAAACTTAGGGATCGCCTGGGATATTGATCAATTAAAATTACATACAGATGAAATTAAAGCTTTAAAAGAAATCATTTCAGATAACTATGAGATACTTTATCAAGAATATGCCAAGGCTCTCCATATTCATGATGAATGGGAAGAAATTTATATTAATGAAATGGATATCGTAAAAGCAGATGGCTTTAAACAATTGATTTGCGACACTTTAGTCAATTATCCTAAAGTTAATCGAGAAGCCACTGTTAAACATCGGTTCTTCGGAGCGTCGACTCCTACTGGTTCCGTTGATTTTATTCAGCAATTAACGGATTCTCTTATGAAACGCTACTTTATTAAAGGTCGACCAGGTACCGGAAAATCTACACTTTTAAAAGCAATCGCTACAAAAGCTGAAAATCTCGGTTACGATGTTGAAATTTATCATTGTGCCTTTGATCCTAAATCACTGGACATGGTTTTAATTCCAGAACTTAGTCTTTGCTTCTTCGATTCAACTGCACCCCATGAATATTTTCCAACTAGAGAAGGCGATGAAATTATTGATACTTATGCAGCCATGATTACTCCTGGAACTGATGAAATTAATGAACCACAATTAACTAAAATTGCAACCCGTTATAAAGAAGCAGTAGATCGAGGTCTTCTAGGTTTACAAGCAGCTAAAGAGGCTCATGAGAAACTAGAAGGCTTTTATATAGCAGCCACAAACTACGAAATCATCGAAGGCTTCTACGAAGAAATTAAAACTAAAATTGAACAGCTAATCCCTTAAACCTTAAAAGAACAGCCTAAGTTCATACAAACTTAGAAGCTGTTCTTTTTTTATTTATATTTTTCTCAAAATTTCATTAATCCCATCTTTGTTTAAATTTGTCCATAAGCCACTCCATCAAATATCATATCATTCCAAATTTTAACCTTTTCACGGCGCCATCCACAATCTATTTATTCAAAGCCATTACGATGGCATCCTCCAGTCTTGCACGACGCTTAATTTAAAATGTTAATGACTTATAATAAATTCTATTGTAACACCTTCTTTAGTATCTTACCCCAATTCCTTCTCGTACTTTAAATAACCGTGTCTACATAAAATGACTTCGTCTAACTATCTGTTGACTATCCGCTTTTAATTGTATATTTAACTATATGAAAGAATTTAACAAATCTGAACAACTAAATAAGAGTTTTTAACATAAAAAAAGCATTATGAATTAACTCCATAATACATAAGCTTCAACATTTATTTTGGCACGCCCGATAGGATTCGAACCCATAACCCTCTGATCCGAAGTCAGATGCTCTATCCAATTGAGCCACGGGCGCCTGTTAATTCATATTTTAACACAGAACTTTACTCTAATCAAGTATTAATTCAAATCTTTTTTGTCATAAAACAAAGAAATTCTTAAAATCCATTAAAAATTTCCTCGGAAATACTTATTCTAATTTCCTAATTGATACCCTATGATAAAAATTACCATTAAAAGCAGAACCGTTAAACTACTACCAAATATAGAATAGGCATATTTCTTCATAAATGGAGCTTCAGGATATTTTTTTACTTGTTTAGATGACATAAACATTAATATTATATCCCAAATCATCCACCCTAGCATAATAGCTACTATTTTAAAAGCTGGTGTTGTATTGTTTTGAATATTAAAGGTTATGAAGCAAATACCCACCCCAACTATTATCACTAAAATATAGACCATAAAAAATAGACCTGGGACTCCTTCACGTTGTTGCTGTATCCGCTCTTCCTCATTAATAAATAACTGATTTCGATACTGATATTTAACGTAAACAATAGTAACAATAAAGTGAACACAGTATCCTAATACAAGTAAGCCCCAGTTAAAACTCGGTAACCACTCTGCGACTATCAGTTGCAGTAAAGTATATAATAAGCTAATTATGACAATTTGCTGTTGAATTAAACTAACGACTTTTCTAGCAATTCTTTGATTATATTTAGTTTTATGACTATAGCCTGCCACCATCGTAAAATCATTAGACCTTAAAGCTAACTCAAAAGTTACATAAACCGTTAAAGAGCAAAGAAAGTAAATAAAAGTAATTAGTAATGCATGAAAATCAGAATTACCAACTATTGTCCAACTAATTACAATTACAAGATTAAAAACCAGTGTCCAAATTAATAATTTTTTCCCATCTTGAACTTCCGGAACAACTCCTTCGTCACCTAATAATTCATTAAGATCTACCTTAAAGATTTGAGCTAGACGTTTGAGTGTTTCAATATCTGGTGTCGACTTGTTTTGCTCCCAGTTAGAAACTGCCTGTCTCGTTACATGAAGTTGTGTTGCGATCTGTGCTTGAGTTTGATTTTGTTCTTTTCTTAGTTGTGAAAGCTTTTCTCCTAACCCCATGGTTTTATCCCTCCAATCCTCTACTTTTAGTATAGTCTACTAGGTCTTAGAAGGCAATCATATTTATCTTTTCAAGTGAGCAATAATCCTTTGCTTTTTATATTAGAATCTTACTGCCCCTATAGTTTAACTTTGTAAGTGTGGCCCAATCTTAGGATGATGGGAGAAAGGTCAAAAATTAATGACTTGATAAATAGACAAGGAGGTTACTTTTTCTTTAGTTGATTCTTTTTTACTAAATAGCGTCCATAACTCCTTGGAAGCAAGCGATTACCGAAAATTAGGAGTCGATTTGAAAATTTAGGAATAATGAGAACTTTACCTCGAAACCAATGTTTCACACCATAATGAGCTACTTCTTCAGCAGTTGGTAACCGACGATTTTTTAGTATAATTTTAGCACGTTTTTGAAAGTTAGTAGCCACTGGCCCTGGACACAACACACTAACGATAATGTTAGGATAACTATGTTTTAGTTCTTCTGCAATGGCTTCTGTTAAATTCAGGACATAGGCTTTACTAGCGTAATAGCTAGCCATATAAGGTCCTGCTTGAAAAGCGGCAGTTGAGGAAACATTCAATAAATAACCTCTTTCTCGCTTAATAAAATCTTTCAGAAACAGTTTACTTAGCATGTGCAAACTTGTAATATTCAAATCTATGAGATTGCGCTCAGCGCCAAGATCTAATTCGATAAAAGCTCCATATAATCCATATCCTGCATTATTAATAAGCCCTATCACTTCGTAAGGCCTACAAGCCTCGTGTAGTTTAGGTATTTGTTCAAGTTGAGATAAATCAAAGTTCATAGGGATGACCTGAATACCGTAAGTAGATTCTAACTTCTTCTTTAAAGTATCTAGCGAGTAACGGTTTCGAGCAACTACAATAAGATTATGCCCACGGTGAGCTAGTTCATAGCTTAGTGCTTCACCAATTCCTGATGATGCACCCGTAACAATAATATAATCCATTATTTTCTCCTCCTCAAACGAAAAAGAAGAAAGCAAAACTATATTTTAAACAAATAGAGTTTTGCCTTCTTCCTTCCTTACTTATTGCCAAGACCATTAGTTTTCTTCACTATTATTAGCTAGGATTTCAATGGCTGATTTAGCTGCTTTTTGTTCAGCTTCTTTTTTAGTTTTCCCCATCCCTCTACCTAAAACAATATTATCTAATAAGACAGCTGATTCAAATGAACGGTTGTGAGCAGGTCCTGTTTCAGAAATGATACGGTATTCAATTGCTTTTTTAGAATCCGCTTGAACGAGTTCTTGTAATGTACTCTTATAATCAAAAATCTGCTTAATTTCACCGTTTTGATACGCTTGATGAATAATGTTATGGATAAAGTCATGAACAGGGTTCATGCCTACATCTAAGTACATGGCACCTAAAAAAGCTTCAAAGGCATCCGCAAGTACTGTTGGACGTTCGCGACCTCCCGATAGTTCTTCGCCACGACCTAGTAACATTAACTTTCCAATCCCTAAGTTACGGGCATAGGCTTCTAAAGAAGCTTCACAAACTAATTGCGCACGGATTTTAGTCATTTCCCCCTCTGACAATGCTGGCTTAATACTAAATAAATAGTGAGAAACTGTTAATTCTAAAACTGCATCTCCTAAAAATTCTAATCGTTCATTATCTTTAACTTTTAAATGACGATGCTCATTTACATAAGAAGAATGAGTAAATGCTTGATAATAATCGTCCAATTTATTGTATTTAATTTGATTGATTTTTAAAAAATTTTTTAAGTTATCTAAATATGTCAATTGTGTTTCACCTCCTTTTAAAATATTGTTTTGCAACACTCATTTGTTAACTAAAAACGACTAGCAAAACTCATCAGAATTATTTCATTATACCTTGTTTCTAAGCTTTATACAAGTCTATAAAAAACGCTTATTAAGTTTCGACAAAAATAGAAAAAATATTTAACTTAAGACTGATTTTCCTGACTTAAAGCTTGGCTGATTTTTAGAATTACATCTTTTTTCACGGTTTCACGAGCTTGACGTATAGCATTCATTAAAGCAATGTGATCAGATGAACCATGGGCTTTAATAACTGGTGCTGATACTCCAAGTAAAATAGCCCCACCTACTGAACTAGCATCCATACGCTCCTTGATTCCATTAAAAACACCCTTTAAAAGTAACCCTCCAATTTTTCCGATTGTTGAAGACATTAACTCTGCTTTTAGTAATTTGAAAATTGAGCTTGCAGTTCCTTCTGTAGCTTTTAAAGCAATGTTCCCTGAATATCCATCTGCTACAATAACATCTACTTCGCCACTAATCATAGATTTCGATTCTACATTCCCAATGAAGTTTAAGTTACTATCAGCTACCATTAATTGATAGGCTTCTTTTTGCAACTCAGTTCCTTTGCCTTCTTCTGTTCCAATATTTAATAGTCCCACTCGAGGATTATTTACATGTAAGACTTCTTGTACATAAATCGAAGCAATTTTAGCATTTTGATATAAGTATTGGGGTTTCGCTTCACTAGTTGCCCCAGCATCACATAAAACGGTGAATTGATTTTTCTTAATTGTCGGCATAATCGGGGCTAAAGCAGGACGATCGACTTCTTTTAATCGTTTAACAACTAAGGTTCCAGCAGCAATTAAAGCTCCAGTTGCTCCTGCAGAAACAACCGCATCAATATTTTTCTCTTTCGCATCTTTACAAGCACGCACTAAAGACGAGTTCTTCTGACGACGAATTGCTAAAGCTGGATCTTTAACATCCATAGCAATAACATCTTCACAATGTATTACTTTTATTCTTGGGTGTTCGTCTGACATAAATTGGCGTATTTCATTTTCAACTCCATATAAGATAACTTCAATATCTTCAAATTTTTCAATGGCCGCATATGCACCTAATACAGCTTCTTTAGGAGCGAAATCGCCCCCCATAGCATCTAATCCTATTTTAATCATCATTTCATCCTCCATTTAAATTAACTAATCAAATTGATATAAATCATTTGCTACTGTTTTTTGAATATAATCACGCAATGGTAAAAACTCATTATGATGGTGAAATTCATCAGAGCTGACTAACTCATAAGCATCTTTCATAGCCACTTCTAAAATTTTAAAATCCTCAATCAGATTTGCCATTTTAAACACTGGAATTCCCGATTGTTTCTCACCAAAGAAATCACCAGGTCCTCTCAATTTTAAATCAGCTTCTGAAATTTCAAACCCATTTGTAGTCTGAGTCATCACATTTAACCGTTCTAAACTTGACTCATTTTTAGTATCGCTCATTAAGATACAATAAGCTTGTTCACTTCCTCGTCCTACACGACCTCTTAACTGGTGGAGCTGAGATAAACCAAAACGGTTAGCATCATAAATAAGCATTAAATTAGCATTGGGAACATTCACTCCAACCTCAATAACTGTAGTAGAAATTAAGATTTGAACTTCATTGTTTACAAAAGCCTCCATGACCTGATCTTTTTCAACTTGTGGTAAGCGTCCATGCATTAAGCCAACTTTAGCAGTTCCCTCAAAATGATGTTGCCATTGGTGATAGACTTCCATGGCATTTTGCACATCTAAAGCTTCTGATTCTTCAATTAGCGGTGTTATTACATAAACTTGTTGAGCTTTTTCTAAAATCGTCTCTTCAATAAATTTTAAAGCTCGATTCAGCTTCGTCGTATCAATTAAAAAAGTTTGGACAGGTTTTCTTCCTTGAGGCATTTGAGTTATAGTTGAAATATCCATGTCACCAAATGCAGAGATCGCCAAGGTTCTCGGAATTGGCGTAGCAGTCATCATTAACACATCTACAAACTGTCCTTTTTCTCGTAAAGCCTTTCGTTGATTCACTCCAAATCGATGTTGCTCATCTGTAATAACTAAACCTAAATTTTGAAACACCACATCATCTTGAATTAAAGCATGAGTTCCAACTAAAAGATGAATATCCCCTGCCTGTAGTTTTTCCAATAGTTCTCTTCGACGTTTCCCTTTAACAGAGCTGCTAATAAACTCAATTTGAAATTGAGGATAAAAAGCAAAAAGGTCCTTTAAGGATTTAAAATGTTGCTGCCCTAAAATTTCAGTTGGAACCATTAAAGCAGTTTGATAACCTGCCAACATAACCATTAATAAACAAATAGCGGCTACCACTGTTTTCCCAGAACCTACATCTCCTTGTAACAAACGATTCATTCGACTACTACTACATAAATCTTTTTCAATTTCTAATAAGACTAACTCCTGTGCCGCTGTTAACTCAAACGGTAACTTTCCCTTAAACTGATCAATGGCAGAAGCTTCAAATATTTTTTCTGCACCTCGACGTTCACTTTTTACTTGATAACGTAAATACTGCATTTTTAACTGAAACTTTAATAATTCTTCATATTTAATTCTTCGTTCCACTTGTCGCACTTGTTCTTTATTTTGAGGAAAGTGTGCAAAATTAACCGTATCAGAAAAAGAAATTAAGCGATAACGTTGACTTAAAGATAATGGGAGTTCATCATTTAGCTGGCTATTATAAGTATCATAAGCAGTTTTTAAAATTTTCTTAAAGGTTTTAAGAGGAACGTCTTTTAAGGAGTAGACCGGCTCAATATTTCTCCCTTCAACAGTCCCTAATTTAATATCAGTGGCAGTAATCACCTTTCGTCCTAAATCCCATTTTCCAGTAACTGTAATCAGGGTATCTAGTTTCAGTTGATTTTTCAAGAAAGTTCGGTTAAAAACTACTACTTTAACGACTTCTTGATTTACTAACATATTGAATTGAAGCCGTGCTTTCATTTTACTATAATATTGAACTTGGCAGGCTGTTATGACTTTTCCTTCAACCGTAATTTTCTCTTCATGAGCTGCATGATGAATGTCAATCAATTCAAAGTTTTCATAACGATAAGGAAAGTATTCCAATAAATCTTGGACGGATACAATATGAAGTTGATTTAGTTTTTCCGCAAGGGATGGCCCCACCCCTTTAATAGTATCAACTGAGATTTGATCAAGAGACATTCTACCACACCCTTTCTTACCCTGATATTCAAGAGATAACCCTAATATGGAAGTCATAAAATTTATTTTACTGTAACAAATTAACTACTTCTTCTCTATTTTATCATAAATCGATTTGAAAAAAGCCTAGAAATTTATTGTTCTGGGCTTTTTTGGATATTTAATTGAATTTATAAGCATTCTGAATAATAATCACTCCTAACATATTACCAGATCTTTATAAAAAGCTGGTAGTATGGTTTAACATAGTATTAACTTTTAATTAGTAGTAAGCTTCCAGAACTAGTTACAGAATTGTTGCTGTGTGCTCTAGCCAGCTGTAAGCGCCAAGTCTGAGTGTTGTTAAAAAGATGAGAAGTTCCAGTAGCAACATCTCCTCTAGCAACAGTTATAGTGGTATCATTATGCCAGTGAAGATAACGGTACTTGTTCGATATTGTGCCCTTGCCCAGACAATCCATTTGAATTATTAGCAAACAAGATGCGCATTGGCGAAGCAACAGCAGTACAAGGGAAAGACTAAATTTTAAAAACCGGTATCCTGAATATCAATAAAAATAGGACACAAGGAAATAGAGACGACTTTAGGAAGCTATGGTCATCTATACTTTGGAGTCGCTCAAAAGCTAAAAGGTATTGTTGAATATAAACCTAATTCAAGTATTTAGCAATTTCAAAAAAAGAAATTTAAAAAGTGAAATTTAAAACAGAAAAAAACCTGAAACTATTAGTATTAAATAGTTTCAGGATTTAAATTAATTATTCAACTGATATAATATAAGAATATACAGGTTGCTCGCCGCTGATAATTGTTACTTCAACATCTTCCAATTTTGATTCAATATACTCTGCTAGCTCATCAGCTTCGTCTTCATTGACACCTTCACCGTAGAAAATAGTAATAATTTCGCTCTCTTCGTTAATCATTTTATCAACTAAGGCACAGGCACTTTCAAAGCAATCCGGAGTTGAAACCACAATGTCTTTATCTAAAATACCAATAAAGTCATTTTCTTTAATTTCAACACCATTCATGCTCGTATCGCGGACTGCATAAGTAATTTGGCCAGATTTAACTTCTGAAATAGCTCTTTCCATCTCAATTTTATTTTGTTCAATTTGAGTATTTTCGTTAAACATCATTAAAGCTGTATAACCTTGAGGAATTGTTTTAGAAGGGATAACTACCACACTAGCATCTTCTGTTACTTCAGCTGCTTGGTTAGCTGCCATAATAATATTACTATTATTTGGTAAGATAATAATATTTTTTGAATTAACCTCTGCGATTGCTTTTAAGAAATCTTCCGTTGATGGATTCATGGTTTGTCCACCTTCAATCACATAGTCGCAACCATTTTCTTCAAATAAGCTTTTAATACCTTGACCAGCTACAACAGAAATAATTCCATACTCTTTTTTCTCAGTTAGAGTAACAGCATGCTGATTAATCAGCATTTCATTGTGCTGCTCCTTCATATTTTCAATTTTTAATTTAACGAATTCACCATAGTTTTGAGCTAAATTTAAGGCATCTCCTGGTGTTAACGTGTGAACATGAACTTTTACAATATCTTCGTCTTGAACAACCACAATCGAGTTTCCTAACTTCTCTAAGCGACCACGGAAAATATCTTCTTTGAATAATTTAAGATTTTCGTCTAAACGAATAATAAACTCCGTACAGTATCCAAATTCAACTTCTTCACTACTTAAGGCCTTTTCATTTTTTTGAACAGCCATTATTTGTTGTTCTTCTAAATCAATCGTTTCACCCAATAAAGCTTTTAAGAATCCTTCAAGAATGTATGTTAATCCTTGTCCCCCACTGTCAACCACACCTACCTCTTTTAATACAGGAAGTAAATCTGGTGTTTTCGCTAATGAAATATTCATTTCCTTAACTACGAGTTCATATAAAGCTTCTACAGACTCCACATTTTCATATTGGTTAACAGCCACTTCTGCTGATTCACGAGCTACTGTTAAAATCGTTCCTTCAACAGGCTTCATAACAGCTTTATAAGCTGTTTTAACTCCACTCTCAAGGGCCTTAGCTAAGTCTTCAATCGTTGCCTCATCTTTCCCCTCTAATCCAGTAGCGAATCCTCTAAATAGCTGTGATAGAATTACTCCTGAATTTCCACGAGCCCCCATTAACAATCCACGAGACAAAACTTTTGCTACTTTAGCAATTGACGTTTCATTTAGAGCCATTAATTCACTAGCTCCAGCTGTCATCGTCATACTCATATTCGTTCCCGTATCGCCATCTGGTACCGGAAATACATTTAATTCATCTACATATTTTGAATGGTTAGCTAAATTGTTAGCTCCATTTATTACCATCTTCTTAAATATAATACCATTAATTTGGTTTAGCGACATGAATACTACTCCTCCTATTAATCCAAACCTTTAACACCTTGGACAAACACATTAATTTGACTTACATGTTCTCCAAAAGTTTTTTCAATTACGTATTGGACTTTTTTCTGTATTTCAAGACAGATTTCTGATAATTTAATCCCAATTCCAAGGATAACATATAATTCAACGTTTAATCGATTAGATTCATCTACGGTTAGGGTAACTCCTTTACTGTAATTTTCTTTACCTAAAACTACAGCTAATCCATCCTTAACATAATTTTTTGAGGCCATTCCAACAACACCATAACATTCCGTTGTCGCATTC
>Ga0153974_1000270_pt1 | contig 12142 bp, 9 predicted proteins | sample TSGA058MetaG_FD_104741 | JGI IMG/M metagenome (GOLD analysis project Ga0153974, IMG submission 104741) | Attine ant fungus gardens microbial communities from Georgia, USA - TSGA058 MetaG | ecosystem: Host-associated > Fungi > Mycelium > Unclassified | place: USA: Georgia, Yuchi Wildlife... | reverse complement strand
TTTGTCGGTACGATTGCGAAAATTGATGGAGTGAATGCTGACGATATTGGGATTATCACGATTTTAGATCATTCCACCGATGTGGAAATACTTAATGGCAAAGGTGAGCTAGTACTGGAAAGAATGCGAACGACGACCGTGAAGGGGAAGCATTTGAAAGTGAGAAAAGGGGTGCGAGCGTAGTTCATTAAAATAATTTATACGCTGCAACACTTTGTTTACATAATCGTAAATCATCAGCAGAATCTGTGTTGGAAAAGAAAAATGGTATAATCGGTTAAAACGAAGGTATTAAATTAATGAATAGACGAGGAGCGTCGGCTCTTCTTTTTTTGTAATTCGCTCGCTCTACCTAAGTGTTGGGCTAATTGAATATATAATTAATTTGAATTTTAGGATGGTAAGTAAGCAGGTTGCGGAAAACGCCTTTGAGCTGTAGTTTGTGTTGAGTTGTAAAAATAATGACTAAGAATCGACTGTTACAAAAAAAGATTATAATTGAAATGGAGGTAAGTTCCCCACCATTAAAGTTAAAGGCTAAAAGAATCAATGGAAGCCCATTTCTTAACCTGTTTTTCAGCTCTAGTGGTTCTAAGGGTACTTCAAGTAAAAAAATCGAATGATGAGTTCTAAACGGTTGGTGGAGGCGCTTCAAAGTGCAAGAGCGCTAGAGTTGGGAAAAGGATATTGTAGAGTTCAAGCAAGCAAACGAAGATATGAAAGAAATGAATCAGTTTTAATTGAGTGGAATTATGCACATGTAAAATCAGAAAAAATTGAACAATATGCTAAGGGTTGGTGTACTACACAAAAAAATGAGTAAAAAAACGGATGAAGTCATTTGATACCAATGATTTCAACCGTTTTACTTATTCTGAAACTGCGTAACTCGGGACGACCAGCTTGGCAAATCTGTACTAAATTTATACTTTTTATCCTGTAAGTCATTTTCTTGACTTCTCAAACTATAAAATAAGGGATATTATGCTATAATTTTATAGTTTATAAAGTAGTTTATTAACTATAAATGTTATAATATGATAATAAGTAAAGGAAGGGGAAGTAATAGCTAGATATGAATAAAGAGATGATAGTTGTATTTAAAGAAAATGGGTTTATGATTGATTTAGAAGATACAAAAAGTAAGACTTTTTTCTTTGATGATGAATTGTTTAAGAAATTTAAAGCGGATCCCTATAAAACTCTTTTTTATTTTGGTTTTTTACCTAAGAAAGAAGAAATGTCGGTGTCATTATTATTTTTACATCGACTAAGTGTACGGTTTATTGAACATTTAGCTCAGGATTCAACGATTGAGTTAACGCGAATGGCTGCGACTTTTTCTAGGGAGGAAACGTTGAAAGTATTGCAGTATATCCCGTTCTCAATAGGGGCGGAATTTATTACGGTAGATTGGATTGAGTCTGTTTTTCAAGAGTTGGGGATGATCTTTGATGAAGCGATAGAAGAGTATCCTAAATCTGTGGGAGACTTTTTAAAAGAACACAATGAAAATATTAGCACAGCTGGACGAGTTTTTTTCCACTTGGTTGAGAATAAACCAGAGGATTTTCCTTTTGCCTTTTTGGCCACGTATGCCACTAAAAAGGAAGGAGAGAAAAAGGCAAGGCATACCCCTTTAAAAAATGCTTTGCTGGAATATAAGGATGAAAATGAAAAATTATTAAGTCTTCTTAAAACAGTGAGTCGGGTTTCAGATAAAAGTGATTTTATTTCAGAACTTATGGAGACGGGTGAGTTATTTTCACCATTAAAATTTACAAAAAATGAAGCTTATTTGTTTTTAAAAGAAATATCTTTATACGAACAATGTGGAATCCTGTGTCGTATTCCTAATTGGTGGCACAAAAAAACAAATGCTGTTAAACTTTCTATCTCAGTGGGGGATAAGGAGCCCTCTAAGGTGGGGATGGATGCAATCTTGTCCTATCACCCGCAAATTTATTTGGGTGAAGATAAAATTACAAAAGAAGAGTTGGAGGCATTGCTGTCGCAAACTAATGGATTGGCTCTCTTAAAAGGTAAGTGGGTTGAGGTGGATCATGAAAAGTTAAAAGCAACCCTTGCAGCATACGATCATGCTTTGTCCCTTGCAGGTAATGGCGATTTAACATTGGCTGATGCCATGCGTTCGCAGCTACAGCTTCAACAGCTTGTTGAACTGGATGATGAGGGCGTAGAGCTGGAAATCTCTAATGGAGAGTGGTTGAATTCTGTACGAAATCGTCTGTTAAGCCCGAAAGAAATCGAAAGTTTAGTCCTTGGTGATGATTTTAAAGCGATTTTGAGACATTATCAACAAGAGGGATTTGATTGGTTACGATTGATGAATTCTTTAGGTTTTGGTGCTTTGTTGGCTGATGATATGGGGTTAGGTAAAACGGTGCAGATTCTGGCGTTTTTGGAGTATAAGCGTCAGTTTGGTGAGTCGACAACGTTATTAATTGTACCCACGTCTTTAATTAATAATTGGCAAAAGGAAATTGAGAAGTTTGCTCCTAAATTAAGCTATAAGGTGCTACATAATAGTAAAGAGGAATTAGAGTTAACACGAGATGTTAATTTATATATTACCACCTACGGGATGGCAGTGAGGCTTGAGCAGTTACAAGAATTTAATTGGGATTTGGTTATTTTAGATGAGGCCCAAGCGATTAAAAATCCAAATACGAAACAGACGAAGGTCATAAAAAAAATTCCAAGTCATGCAAAAATTGCGATGACGGGGACCCCTATTGAAAATAAATTAGCTGATTTGTGGTCTCTTTTCGATTTTCTTAACAGTGGGCTTTTAGGGAGTTCGAAGGAATTCACTGCCTTGACTAAAAAATTAAATACTGAAGGAGATTATTCTAAACTTCGAGAAGTTGTGAATCCATTCATTCTAAGAAGATTAAAAACTGATAAAACTATTATTTCCGATTTGCCAGATAAAATTGAGGCGAATGCGTATCCGACCTTAACGAAGAAGCAGACGGTTTTATATCAAAAGTTAGTTGCTGATTTGGAGAAACGCTTGGAGGAAGCTGAAGGGATTGGGCGAAAAGGATTGGTTCTGGCTAGTATTATGAAGTTGAAACAAATCTGTAACCATCCGGATCAGTATTTAGGACAGGATGAGTTTAAGCCATCTTTTAGTGGGAAATTTGAAAAGCTTTCCGAGATTTGTGAAACCATTTATGAAAAGCGAGAACGGGTTTTAGTCTTTACTCAATTTAAAGAGATGACGGGACCGATTGCCGATTACCTCGAAACCCTATTTGGGCGAAAAGGTTTAGTTCTTCATGGTGGTACTTCTGTTAAAAAGCGTGGAGAAATGGTTGAGCAGTTTAGTAGCGATGAATATATTCCATTTATGGTGTTGTCTTTAAAGGCCGGTGGTGTCGGTTTGAATTTAACTAATGCCAACCATGTCATTCATTTTGATCGTTGGTGGAACCCGGCTATTGAAAATCAGGCAACTGACCGTGCGTTTCGTATTGGACAGCAAAAAAATGTTATGGTGCATAAGTTTGTGACGAAAGGGACTATTGAAGAGAAGATTGAGATGATGATTGAGGAGAAACAAAGGTTATCTCAAGATATTATAGCATCATCCGGTGAAAATTGGATTACAGAACTAAGTAATGATGATCTAATGAATTTATTTACATTAATGTGAGGTGATTGTAGTGTGGGGTGATTATCAATATGTTTCAGTTGCTGAAAAAAAAGCAAAGGCTATGAAATCTCTTGAAAGATTAAAGAAAAACAATAAGGATTTAGAACCCGTTATAATTAATGGGCGTAAAGTTGCCACCACTTGGTGGGGGATGTCTTGGAATAAAAATTTAGAAAGTTATGCCGATTACTCCAATCGAATTGGCCGTGGGCGTAGTTATGCAAGAAATGGCTATGTCCTGGATTTGAAAATTAAGACTGGGGAAATTGTTGCATTAGTTCAAGGATCAGAGCGAAAACCTTATACGATAGAAATAGAAATAGAACCACTTTCAACAAAGAAATGGGAAAAACTCCTTGAAAAATGTAGTCATCAAATTGACTCTTTATCTGCCCTTGCTTCGGGAGAGTTTCCAATAGAGCTTGAAGAACTTTTTATGACAAAGGAAAATGGACTTTTTCCATCTCCTAAAGAGATAAAGTTTGATTGCTCTTGTCCGGACTGGGCTTATATGTGTAAGCATGTTGCCGCCGTTTTATATGGTATTGGCGCAAGGCTTGATGAAGCCCCACTACTTTTCTTTAAGTTGCGAGATATCGACTTCGAAGCACTACTCAAAAAATCAGTCGAAGAGAAAATGGAAAACTTACTACAAAATGCTGATAATAAAACTGATCGAGTTATTGACGATTTGGAGATGGAAGATTTATTTGGGTTGTGAAAAGAAGGGAAAAAACAAAGACTCGTAAAGTTAGTAAGAATGTCCCTAACTTTGCGAGTCTTTATTTTTTTTATTCTCTTTCATTAAAGCTGCAACATCCTCACATACTTTATGTATGCCTAAAATCATAAGGATACTGACGATTCCTAACCACAAAAAGAATAGGCAGATAGTCGTCCATAGAGAATAGGGTGCTAAATAAAAAAATGGAAAAAGCTGATTATCTTGCAGAAAGAAAATAATAATAGCGGCAAAAAATGAAAAGAAGGCTAATAAACCTAAAAATAAACTAAACCGCCCAGCTGCTGGGAACTTATACCAACCCTTTTGCATATGATTCCTCCCTAATTTAAAATAATGTGTTACCAAGAAAAGGTTGCAACAAAATGTTGCTAGATACCATATTAGAGGCTTCACCTTAGCGAGTTGTTTATGTGTCATGTGATTCCTCAACATTAGCCCGCGATGTTAAGATTCTAGTTGAAGGCGGCTATGAAGTAGATCTTGTATAACCCGTAGACTTATTCTCATCAACAATCCATGTCGAGACAATAGTGTTGCTACGTCGACGTTAAAGCTGAAAATCCTTAATTATAGGCACTTTAACAAGCATACAGTCTTTTCTGATGATGGTACTCTTAATTAAAAGGATTCAGTATAATGAAATGCCTGTAAAAGTTGAGTATTTTTTAACAGAGTACGAAAGAGGCCTTTTGCTATTATTTTATGAGATAGCTGTTTGGTGGAACAATTATAATAGGTAAGTCACTCACCGTTTTTTACGATATTGTAAAGGAGTGATTTTCATACTTTTCTTAAATACTCTGAAAAATGACCGTTCACACTTAAAGCCACTTTTGTAAGCTACATTGCTTATGGTCATATCAGTATTTTTCAGAAGATTGACAGCATATTCAAGGCGCAGATGATTGATATAATACGAGTAGGTTGTGTGTAATTTTTGGTTGAATAACCTTGATATATAATACTTTGTGACATGGAACTCTTGTGCAAGTATACCGAGGCTTACATCATCAGTGATATGGTAATCAATGTATATCAAAAGTGAATGCAGCACGCTGTGGTAGTCGAAGACGGAGGATGGTATGAATCTGACTTTTTCAAGTATAAAGCTCATATATAATGATACATAGGACCGGATAATGCGGCTGTTTGCATTGCTCATACAGTAATATTCTGCCTTCCTGAACGCATCTATGCAATCAGCCGGTATGTTTTCTATCAAAGGAACTTCCGCGATATATTTTTCAAGATAGGGAATAAACTCGGTTGCATATTCTGGGTCAAAAATCTGTACTATCAGCTCGCAATCTCTGGGATGACTGAAATTATGAATCTGGTAGGGGAATATAAGTGCAAGGTCTCCACTCACAGCAGCACATAGCCTGTAATATGATAGGATTTAAAGGACCAAAGGCGGTTCTGATAAGATGTTTTCATGATACTCCTCCATGAATATATCATATAATGCAAAGTTGCTCAGGTCAATATTTGTCACTTTAAATTTATCATATGTCGTAAAAAATACAGGGAGATATGCTATTATTAATATATCATATCAGGTTGGAGGAGATATAAATGTGTAATGATAGGGTGAACGAAACACCTTTTTTCTGCGAAAGAAGTGGGTTGCAGATTCGGGGGATGCAATATTTACCTAATGGGGAACAAAAAAGTACAAAATTTCCTGTAATGATTATCAGTCATGGATTTACAGGAAATTATATTAGCACAGAAGATTATTGCAGATCGTTTGCACAGATGGGATATGTTGTATTTAACTTTAGTTTCTGCGGTGGTGGTAGAATGAACGAGGATCCCGGTCTGAAAAGCGAAGGGGAATCCACTAAAACTACAATTCTAACAGAGGTCGAGGACCTTATCGCAGTAAAGGATTATGTGAAAGAGCTTCCGTATGTGGATGAAACAAATCTGATTCTGGCAGGGGTCAGTCAGGGAGGATTGGTATCCGGATTAACAGCCGCGAAATGTAAGGATGAAATAAAAAAGCTCATCATGATTTATCCAGCGCTTTGCATACCGGATCATGCCAGAAGAGGCTGTTTAGGAGGCGCCCAATATGATGTTAATAATGTACCTGAAATCATAGACTGCAAGAAAACTCAGTTAGGGAAAATCTTTCATGATACTGTAGTCTCTATGGATGTGTTTCTTGAACTAAGCGGTTATAAAGGCCCGGTACTGATTTTGCAGGGACTGGAAGATGAAATTGTCAACTACTCCTATGCCATCCGTGCAAAGGAAAGCTATGAGAAAGGACAATGCCACCTTCAGCTTATCAGAAATGTCGGACATGGCTTTACTGAAGAACAAAAAGAAAGTGCAGTTGCTTCCATAAGACAGTTCCTGTTGGGGCGCACGGAGTTGCTCACAATTCGTGTGATAATTACGAATAGAGAAACGGTATCAGAAGGCGATTATCGGAGATCCAAGATTTATTTTACCGGTTATTGTGACACCGAATATTTTCACGGGACTATACTGCCGGGGGGCTACGATACACAGGATTATTACCAGAATAAGCTTACAAAGGTAAGAGCGGAATATACATTGCAGGGTATCGATAGGGAAGGTGGAAAATGCAATATTCATATCGTCAATCAAAATGTGAATGGGGAGTGGAAACCGGAGGTAGAAACGGACAGTAAAAATCTTGCGTGGTTTAATAATGCCGACTTGACGGCAGTTCTTGAAGGCACTAAAGAAGGACCAGTGGTAAGGATATTTGGCCAGCTCACCTGAAAGGAGAGCGTCTTCGGAAACGAAGGCGCTCTTTTGAATTGTGTGCCAGACATGGCTATGTTCTAGACGGTCCGTTGCCGAGGTACTCGTCGATCAACCGCTAGGGAAGCGCAAGGTGTACACCGCCAGGTCTAGGCTGGAGGAAGTGTGAAACAAAAATGTGGCTCGACGAGAACAGAAATCTGATACTAAGGCGCTATAAGTAATATTTCTTAAATTATTATCAGAAAAATATCCAGTCTTTAGAAATTTCTGAGCATATACAATTACCATATATACCGCCATATACTCCTGAAATGAATCCAATTGACAAATTTGGAAAGAAATTAGGACAAATGTTAAATTTAAAAATAAGATTCCCAACCTTGAATAAGGTTGTCGACCAACTCGAAAAAGCTGTCGGAAATCTGACCAATGATACTGTTAAAAGTATAACAAATCAGGATTGGATTTTGGTATGATTTCATCAAATTAGTATTAAAATAATCACATTATTAATGGATAAATATAACAAACAACTACAAATTACTACAAATAAAACTTTAAAATGGCGTTTCTATTGCATATTTTTATGTAATAATGTGAAAAAACGCTATTGCACTCTACATGAGTGCGTGATTGAAATCTAAATCCATAGATAGATTCCCAATAACGTTTGTATCGTTAAATAGTTAATGTGCCAACTATTGAATATACAATTTATTGTTACCGCTACGAGGAATTGGAGCATAATTCAAGTATTCACTACAGTTCATTCAGATATATTTTACATGCTTTTCCGTTGTCCTTCATCAATGATTAAGATTCGTTTTTTTTATGCTTTGCTATTTTACTTACTACGCCTAAAAGGCGGGTATCACGAGCACTAATACCAGCTGCCTCTTAAAGAGGCTTACTTTTTTCTAACTTATGTTTTTTTATCTTCTTCTTCTTTTTGTTTCTGAAGTAATTTTTTATTGTTTTTCAGTGAGATTCCCATTGTTGTCACATAGTATCCTCTGGCCCAGAATGTTCTATTCTACTTACTTAATTCCAAATTGGATGTTTATTAACTATCATTAAAGCGCTTTTTCCCTTAAGATAGCTAACAAACTCTGACACAGTAAGTTTAGATGGAATACTTACACTTTAATGAACAATCTGAGCATACTGCTCCTTCTATAATTTCAACTTTTTATACTGACATAGTGTTTTCAGTGTTTCTCTTACCTCATTTTTCACCTGATCATCCATCACTTTTCTTCTGTATTTTGAAATATTTATCCGATACTGGCGTTTAGACTTTGTATGTGATAGAGTTCAACTGTTAATACTACCGCCTCCTATGTTATGTGATATTGGCTTGCGACACCCTTATCATTCTATCATAGGAGGCTTTTTTATGTTCGACGCATCACGACTGCTTACTCTATTCTCCCCAGCATAGCTGGGGGTTTAATATTTTCAATTAACACGTAATTTTATGGAAAAATACGTTTTAAAATGATTTAATTTAAAAATCAGCGAAAATTATCGTAATATTGAGGAAAAAGATTAGTCTAAGAATAGAAACTCACTTATATTACTAGAATAAATTAGGTAAAATCATACTATAATAGTAGGAGTTGTAACATTTCCATCATATATCTGAATTTCAAAGGATTTGAACATAAACTGCATCTCAATTTGTAGGCTCTTAGCCTCCTTCCCAAAGTTTATTAATTTAGTTTTAAGCTACAACTTTTTTTGTGAAGCATTTAACATTGAAAACCCTATTGAAAAAAATCGCGAAATTTAGCTTAAAAGCAATACTAACGCCAAGAACACGAAAAGGACACAAGTTTGGAAATCAGAAATGCTATAAATGAGAGAAGGATTAACAAAAGGAGGGGGTTATATGAAACGAATTATCACCGCTATGACAATCGCTTTAGTGATGGGTCAACCTTTAACAATCGTTGGATTAGCAAATACAGATCCTAACGTCGTAGAAGCAAATGAACCCGTCTCATTAGAAGCAATAGATTCAACATTAGAACAAGGACGTGAAGAACTATTAACTTTGATTAAAGAAGTTGAAGATAAAATAACAAATGAAGATTTACTTGCTGTAGATTTTACGGTAGAAACTTGGAGTAACCTGACTAGTGCTTTAAATATTGCTAGAAGTATTGCTAATAACGATAGCTCTTCGACAGAGGACTTGCAATTGGCAATGTTAACCCTAGAAAATTCCTTAGAAAATTTAGAAAGAATTAATTGGGATTCCTTAATTTTGGAGTACCATAATGCCTATAATGCATTAGCAACAGCTATTAAAGAAGTTGAAAAACTTGAACCGGCTTGGTATCATGAAGTTTCCTGGTCATATTTTATGCAAGGTTTAGAAATAGCTGAAGCAGCTTTACAAAACTCTATTGAGGGAACGACAGCTACTGAAGTTAAACAGGAGATTTATAAATTAGAAAATGCAAAGAATAGATTTGATACTGGCTTCGATGCCTTAGAGTTTAATACCGAATTGATTTTTGAAAAACTTGATGAGGTCGTAAATAAAATACAAGCCTATGTTAATCACTTAGATAGCTTGAATTTAGAAGCAACGCACTTTACAGAAGATTCTTGGCGTACATATATTGAGGTATATGAATCTGTAAAGGATGTTAATCCACGACCTGAGGAATCCAGTGCTTTAGCAGCACTTGCTTATATAGATGACTTAGAGGAGTTGTTGAATTCATTAACAGTATCTTTTAACGAACTAGAAGCTGTTGAATCCAATAAAGTGAACGTAGAGCCTGGGGTAGAAGATGAAACTGTAGAAAACCCGAATTTAGTTGAGGAACAACCTATAGAAGAATCCAATAAAGAGCAGCAAACTGAGAAAGAAGAAGTAACTAATTTACCAAGATCTGGTCAATTAAGCTTTTTAACCCCGCGGGTTGGGTATGTTGCGGTGTTAGCTAGTTTAATTGGATTATTCTACAAAGTACGTAAATAGCTTAAATTAAGGTGCCTCCAAAGGGCATCTTTTTTGTGGCTGATATTAGCAATAACATCGATTAAGAACAATGGTTTAAGATTAAGTTTAAATCAGGACTTTCATAGAAGGCGAGAATATTGTAGAATAGAGTAGAGCAAGGTTGAAAGTTCTTTGTTATAATGCTTGATGGCGTTAGGAAAATAGAGTTTTTTTTGAAGGAGAAAATGAATCAGAGTTTTGGAAAATGCAGAAGCTAACTATATTAAATTATTTAGGACTCTGTCATTGAAAAAAGGTTGGAGTCATTACTTCAAGAATGAATGAACTAGGAGGAAAAGAATGCTGACTAATTATCACACTCATCATGATCGTTGTCTTCACGCTAAGGGTCAAATTGAAGACTATATTAAAGAGGCAGTTAAAAATAAGTATGTAGAAATTGGCATGAGTTGTCATGCTCCCTTTGAAAATTTTCCGGAATTAGGGACACGAAGAATGAGATATGAGGATCTAGATGTTTATTTTAAAGATATTGAAGTGGCTCAAAACAAGTATCCTCAAATTAAAGTTTTAAAATCATTAGAATGCGAATATTTTCCTAAAATAGATGATTATATAAAGAGCTTAGTTTCAAGAACGGATTATTTAATTTTAGCGCAGCATTATATTCAAATAGATGGTAAATATCAAGATGCTTTTCATTTTACAAAGCCCCATCAATTAGAGGTTTATGCCGAAAAAGTAGAAGAAGCGATTCAAACAAAACTGTTTAAAATACTAGCTCATCCAGATGTTTTCATGACTCTATATCCCCAGTGGGATGAGGCATGTGAGGCGGCAACTCATCGAATTGCTAAGGCAGCTAATGAATATGACGTGATTTTAGAAGTCAATGCTAACGGATTAAGGAGAGGTATTAAAAAGTATAAAGATGGTGCACGTTATCCTTATCCATCGGAAAAGTTTTGGACGATTATTGCCAATCATTATCCTAAGACGAAAGTGTTAGTCAATTCCGATTGTCATAATCCAAAATTCCTTAATGATAAATATATGAAAATGGCCCGTGACATGGCTAAGACATGGAACTTAAATGTATTAGACCGTTTATAGGTTAAAGGTGGAAAAAGCAATGCCAAAAGGATTATATATACATATCCCATTTTGTGATCATATTTGTACCTATTGTGATTTTCCAAAGTTGATAACAAAAGGGCAGCATCATGAACGTTATTTGCAAGCATTAATTCAAGAATTAAAGGAATATGAACAAAAACTTGAATTTCGAGAGTTACAGACTTTGTTTATTGGAGGCGGAACGCCTACTGCTTTAACAATTTCTCAATTAGATTCTTTGTTTCAATATTTAAGGCAGGCTATTGATTTTAATCAGCTAAAAGAAGTGAGTATTGAAGCAAATCCTGAGAATCTTACTCAAGAAAAGGTGGATTATTTACTGAGCCAGGGGATTACCCGAATGAGCTTAGGTGTACAAACCTTTGATTCAAAATTATTGAAAGAAATAGGCCGCAATCATACGGGGCCAAATGTTAGAGACGCCATTAAACGTTTAAAAGCAGGTGGTTTGACTAATATTAACTTAGATTTGATTTACGGAATCCCAGGCCAAACATTAGCTCAAGTCCAGGCAGATTTAGAAATAGCAATGTCTCTAGATATTGCACATATCTCTGCTTATTCATTGATTGTTGAGGAGCATACGAAGCTTTATTTAGATTATATGAAGGATAAAGTTGCATTAACGGATAACGAGCTCGAGGCTAAAATGTTTGAATGGATCAGAAACGAATTAGCTTTAAATGGATTTAAACAGTACGAAATTAGTAATTTTACTAAAAATTTGCCAAGTTTACATAATCAATGGTATTGGTTAAATGAAGAATATATAGGGGTGGGCCTAGGGGCACACGGCTATGTTTCAGGAAGTCGCTATCAAAATACACGTTCTATTAATTCGTACATTCAACGATTC